>Ga0208853_1000274_pt1 | contig 15650 bp, 12 predicted proteins | sample LakMenEpi03Oct11_FD_150667 | JGI IMG/M metagenome (GOLD analysis project Ga0208853, IMG submission 150667) | Freshwater microbial communities from Lake Mendota, WI - 03OCT2011 deep hole epilimnion (SPAdes) | ecosystem: Environmental > Aquatic > Freshwater > Lake > Epilimnion/Euphotic zone ... | reverse complement strand
GAAACGATGGAACTTCCAATAGCATCGCCCAAATCATCTTGGGTGTTTTTCTTTTTGGCTTCGGCATCAATAAACTCTTGACGTTTTTTTGCCAATTCGGCTATTTCCTTTTGTAATTGCTCTCTTTGCTGTGTTTTTTGTGCTACAATTACATTAATTTCTTCCTTCGTTTTATTTTGATATTCTTTAGGCAATTCTTCTTTTTTAAGTTTGGTTAAAACATCCTTGTCTTCTTTAACTTTATCGATTAAATCCCAATTGGTATTAGTATATACTTTTTTGCTTTTACTGATAGCACGCTCTGTTTTATTAGCATAGGATACACTTTCGGCATTTTTATCTTGCGCCATTTGGTTCCTTTTTTTTGATTCGCCCATTGAACCGTATCCAATATAAGTGTCATTCATTTTGTCATTGCATTTTGAAATTTGGTCATCAAAAGGGGTGTTGATGTATTGAATAGCCGCATTTGAATCGATTGTAAAAAACTTTCCTTGTCCTTTATCTGCGCCATCTTTCCATAAACCGTTAATTCCTTGTGCTTGATTGCCACAAAAAATGGTGTTAATGAAAATTTTGTTTTGTAATGCAGTTGCTATTGCCTCTTTATAGTTTACCGTTCCTTGAGTGAACGCTTCATTTCCAGCAATGTAAATTAGCTTCATGTTTACTGCACCATCATCCCACTTGAGTTGACTAGTTGCATCTTGAATAACGGCACCACAATATTCGTTTCCACCGTTTGTTTTGAGCGCAAATAGTTTTTCCGAAATCAAATCCAAATCAGTAGTTAAAGGCGTAACTTGTCTAATAAAGTTCGATTTTTCACTTAAATTGTCATTGCCATATTCATAAAGTGCAATTTCAATATCGGGCGTTTTGCCTTCATATTTCAAAGTGGTTAAGGTGTTTACAATATTCCAGAGTCTTGATTTTGCTTGATCAATCAATCCGTCCATACTGTTGGAAGTGTCCAAAAGCAAAGCAACTTGAATTTTTGATTTATCTTCTTCTTGAATTTGTTGAGTTGTAGTTTTTGCTACAAAAGGTTGCGCTTTTGTATTATTACAACCAAATAAAATAGTTGTGCTCATTACTACTAAAGTTGCTAATTTCAATGTTGTTTTCATAGTTGATGTTTTTAAGATTACAGTACAAACCTATCCTAAGTAATAATATCATTTTTGGATACTTGGTAAAACCAGCTTTTGAATTGGTGAAATGATTTGTATAACCATTTTTAATTGATTTACTTTACAATACTTATTTTATAAAAAGATGCGTTGTATTTTTTCTTCACTTTTCTTGGTTTTTATTCTTTGTCTATCGTCAAATTTGACGATGGCTCAGGATACTATTAAAAAAAAGAAGGCCAATTTTGAATCAAAAAGAATCAAGAAATCAGAAGAAATAAAAATGGCTTTTGAGCTTAATGATGAAGAAAGTATTGCAAAAAATTATGAGTCGTTAGCAGAAGATTTTTATTCTAAAAAAAACGAAAGTAAAGCCGAAGAATATTATCAAAAAGCATTAACAAGCTATAGAAAACTCAAAAGGAAAGAAGATATAGCACGTGTGGTAAGGAGTTTGGCAAAAATTCAAGAAAGTCAAAAAAAGTATGTTCAAGCTTCTAGTAATTACAAAGTTGCTAGCGAAGAAACATCCGATAAAAATCTTGAAATAATTAACACTAATGATTTCAATCGACTAAAGAATAGTGCTAATTCTGGATTGCAAAAAGATCTTCTAAACTCCAATATTAAGATTTTAGAAAAACAAGACAAAAAAGAAGAACTATCCGATGCTTATCTTAAAAAAGCGGAAACAGATCAATTAGAAAACAAAACCGAAGATGCTATTAATAACTATAATCAAGCTTTAGTTTATACTGTTGCCGAACCCGAAAAAACCATTTCGATAAAAAATAAAATTGCCGATATTTATTTGGGCAAAAATGAATTTGACAAAGCATTAGAAATCAATCAAAGTATTTTAGAAAGTGCCGAAAAAAAGAACGATTTTACTACTCAAATTACTCAAAAACAAAAATTAGCTTCGCTCTATTTTCAAATAAATAAACCCGAAAAAGCCGTTGAAGAACTCAAAACGGCCTATGCTCTGGCTTCCAAAAAAGGCAATACTGCCGAAGTAAAAAGAAGCTTACTTGCTTTAGTTGATTATTACAAACGAAATGGAAACGACAAAGAAAGATTGCTTATTTACAATGATTTTTTACAAAATTTTGATGCCATTATTCAGTCGGATACCACACTAATCGATGCCAAAATATTTCAAGTAACCGAAGAAAAAATCAAACAACTTGAAAAAGAAAAAGAATTAAAAGACGAATTGATTGACAAAAAAAACACCTTTAATTTTGTATTAATTGGTGCCGTGATTTTATTGTTGCTTTTCTTTGGGCTCATCATAAAAGCGCTTTATGCCATAAAAAAGAAAAATAAAAAAATTGCTCTACAATCGTTACGAAGAGAGATGAATCCGCATTTTATTTTTAATAGTTTGAATAGTGTCAATCAATTTATTTCTCAAAACAAAGAACTAGAAGCCAACAAATACTTGAGTAATTATTCACAGTTAATGCGCAATATTATGATTAATTCCAACAAAGATTTTGTTTCCCTTTCCAACGAAATAGAACAACTAAAAAAGTATCTCGATTTAGAACATCTTCGGTTCCAAGACAAGTTTGACTATGAAATTGTTATTGATCCAACACTCGACACTGACGCATTTTTTGTACCCAATATGATTATTCAACCGCATATCGAAAATGCCATTTGGCACGGATTGCGATACAAAAAAGAAAAAGGAAAACTTTTGCTTAAAGTGGAACCAAAGAGCAATACCATTATAATCAGCATAGATGATGATGGTATTGGAATTGCACAAAGTAATGCACTCAAAACCGAGCATCAAAAAGTGCATCAATCACGTGGTGTGAGTAATACAAAAGAGCGAATAGCACTATTGAGCGAACTTTATAAAACACACATTACATTTAACATCACCGAAAAAGAACTACCCTTAACGGGTACAATTGTGACTGTTGAATTTCCCTTTATTCATAAAATACCATGACCAATTTTAAGATAAAAAGCATAATCGTTGAAGACGAAAAAGCGGCGCGAGAAGTGCTTAAAAACTATTTACAAAAATATTGTCCACAAGTTGAAATATTGGGCGAAGCCGAAAACATAAACGAAGCTGTTCCCTTAATTAAATCGGTTGAGCCACAGCTTGTTTTTTTGGATGTCGAAATGCCATTTGGGAATGCCTTTGATGTTTTGGATGCCTGTAAAGAGATGCATTTTGAAACCATTTTTGTAACGGCTTTTTCGGAGTATTCTTTACAAGCGCTTAATCAAAGTGCTGCCTATTATTTGTTAAAACCCATTAGTATTGAAGAGTTGATTGTAGCGGTCAACAAAGTGCAACAAGTTATTTTAAATCAGGAAGTTTTTAATAGAAATAAAATTATTGTAGAAAATTTTAAAGAATCAAAACCCGAAAAAACACAAGTTATTTTACCTACACTGGAAGGTTTTGAAGTGGTAAAAATGGAAGATATTGTGCGACTTAGAGGCAATGGTAATTTTACAGATATTTATCTTTCAAACGGAAGCAAAAAAATGGTCTGTAGATTTCTAAAACACTTTTCCGAAATTTTACCTTTTCCTTTTATGCGAGTACATAAATCGCATATCATCAACAGTACATTTGTAAAAAACTATAATAAAGGTGGGTATGTAACTTTATTCGATAATTCAGAGATTGAAATTTCCACTACCTATAAAGATGATTTTCTTAAAAAATTCAGATAAAAGTAATTCACTTTTTTATACCAAGAATACTTGAGATTTTCCCAATTATTATTTTAAAACCCAAATTCATCAACAGAAATACTATCGTTTTCAATGGCATCCGATGGTTTTTGTTTTAAGTACAATTGCGCAGGATCAATAATTGTGGCGGGTTTATTTTGACCAATAGTATCCGTTTCAAGAAGTAAGTGTCGGCGCAACATCAATCGGGTTAAAAACTCATTTTGTTGTTTCGCAAAAGGTTTCAGTTTTTGTTCGGCATCAAAACGATACATAAATCCTTTTGGTTTTGGGATAATGGTGGCAAGGAACAAACATTCGTTTAAATTCAAATCGGCTGGCGATTTTTGAAAATAAAATTGTGATGCTTCGCCAATGCCATAAACATTTGGTCCCCATTCTATAATATTAAAATACACTTCGAGCATGCGTTCTTTAGAACTAATTCGGTTGTTTTCTAAAAGCAAAAAGCAACACAATTCCCAGCAAAAGAATAGCTCCAACTATTTTGAGAACGAGTAAAACTTTTTGTTTTTTTAATTTCATTTTATTTAAGGGATTACTTCTAGTCCAATTCCTATTACATTAGGAAGATAAGATGCTCCTTTGAAATTATGAGAAATTGTAATTTTATATTTTCCTTTGGTGAGTTTTGTTTTTTCTTTAAATGGATATTTCAAATCACAAATATCGCCAGAACATTCAGCAATTTCTTTACCGTTTGTTTCTTTTATAGGCATATTTACATCTATAAATTCTATTTTACCATCTGGCTTTTCAATCATAAATTGGATAGGAACTGTAGCAAATTGATAACCATAAACATGACTAAATTGGAATACCATATTGTAAAATTTGGAATCATCTTTAATTTCAAATTCATAGACTTTTGAATCTGATTTTTCCCAATGGTTATTTTCGGGCATTTTGTCAAATTGATTAAAAGTGCCTGAAAAAGTGCAAGAAATTAAAATAAAAAAAAGTGACGATAAGAATAGAATTTTGGTTTTCATAAATAGTAATATTTATTTAAAAAGTTTTTATTCGCTTTTATTGCATTAAGAAGTTTTATCCAAACAATTGCTCCACCACTTCTTCAATTTTGGAAACCAAAACCACTTTTATTCCCGAAGTATCGGGAGGAAACTTTGTGGCTATCTTATTGTATTTGGACACAAAAATGGTCGAGAAACCTAATTTTTCGGCTTCTTGAATGCGTTGTTCTACTCGATTCACAGGACGAATTTCGCCCGAAAGTCCTACTTCGCCAGCAAAACAAACGTCTTTGCCCACAGCAATATCTTCGTTTGAAGATAAAATAGCAGCCACAACGGCTAAATCAATCGCTGGATCATCCACCGAAATCCCGCCAGTAACGTTGAGGAAAACATCTTTAGTCCCCAAACGGAAACCGGCACGTTTTTCTAAAACTGCCAAAATCATATTCAGTCGTTTGGCATTATACCCTGTGGTGCTTCGTTGAGGTGTTCCATAAACCGCGGTGGAAACCAGTGCCTGAATTTCTATCATTAACGGTCGCATTCCTTCGAGTGTTGAAGCAATTGCCGTTCCCGAAAGTTCTTCTTCGCGATGGGAAATCAATATTTCGGATGGATTGGAAACTTCTCGCAAACCGACGGCTTGCATTTCATAAATTCCGAGTTCGGCTGTGGAACCAAATCTATTTTTTAAGCTTCGCAAAATTCGATACACATGATTTCTGTCGCCTTCAAATTGCAAAACGGTATCGACCATGTGTTCCAAAATTTTTGGTCCAGCAATGTTGCCATCTTTAGTAATATGGCCTATGAGGATTACAGGAATGTTAGTTTCTTTTGCAAATTTTATTAGCTCTGCAGTAGTTTCTCTAATTTGGGAAATGCTTCCAGGAGTAGACTCGATATAGTCAGTATGTAGTGTTTGAATTGAATCGATGATGACAATATCGGGTTCAATTTCTACTATGTGACGAAAGATATTTTGGGTTTTGGTTTCTGTCAGGATGTAGCAATTATCACTGCTCGGGTTGATGCGTTCGGCACGCATTTTTATTTGTTTCTGGCTTTCTTCTCCCGAAACATATAAGGTTTTATAAGGAAGTTTTAATGAAATTTGGAGTAATAAGGTGCTTTTTCCAATACCAGGTTCGCCACCCAACAGAATTAATGAACCAGGAACAATGCCACCACCAAGCACACGATTTAATTCGCCATCTGTTGTGTCCATTCGCACTTCTTGAGCGGAATCAATTTCTTTTATTTTTAGCGGTTTCGAAACCCTTTTAGAATCAGAAGTTGTGGGTTTCCAACTTGTTTTTTCTTCTTTCTGAATAATTTCTTCGGCAATAGTATTCCATTCTTTGCAGGAATTGCATTGCCCTTGCCATCTGGCATATTGAGCCCCGCAATTTTGACAAAAAAAAGTCGTTTTAAGTTTGGACATTTACGCTGGATTTATTTCAGTATTATTCTGGTTTTTTCTCTCCTGTTGGGGTTTCTGTTGGGGTTTCTGTTGGCGGAGTTTCAGCAGGAATATCGGTAGGAGGCGTTTCTTCGATTACTTCTTCTTTCCCTTTTTTTCCTTTCTCTGTTTTTGGTAAGGATTTTTTTAATTCATCAGCTCTATCAAGCATCATATCTTTGGTTAAGTCTCCAATTTCTTCTTTCTGAAAAGCACTTTGATATGTTTTTATAGCTTTTTTCATATCGCCAGTTTTTTCATACAGCTGAGCCATTTCATAATCGGCCAACATGGATTTAGGATAATTTTTTTTGGCTAATTGAGCTAGTTGATCAAATTCGGGATACGCATTATTTTTGAGGATAGCTGCTTCAATAGCTTTGAAATCATTTAATCTAATGGTTAATTTCATATTAAATGTTTTTTCTAGCACTTCGTATTTTTTTATCAGATAATCGACATAACCTGATGGCAATGTCACAATTTTTTCTTGAAATTCGGTTGTTGAAATAGGTTGGTAAACAGAGAAAATGTGGTACAACGCACTTGGAATAGAGTTTAAAACTAAAGAATAATGTGAAGCGCCTTTAAAATCATCAAATTTATAATTGAGTGTTGGTTTGGTTATTTTTTTAGCCAATTCATCCATCGTTTGAATTCTTTTCCTCATTTTTTTTATATCTCCATCCGCCGAAGAATGATAGTAAAAAATGGGTTTTTCGATGGCGGCTAATCTATCTGGAATTTGCTCTTCCATGCCAGTCGCGAGTTCAGGACTCATGGAAATGTAGGCATCAAACACAGGAATGTCTTTATAGAGGTAAAAATTTGAAAACGCTGCTGTAGTATCCAATCCTGCAATAATTTTAAAAGGGGCTGTTCTGTATTTTTTTTGGATGTAAGGAATCAACTCCATTCCAATGAATTCAAAAAAGCTTTCTCCTTTTTCAGAGGGTAAACCAGTGGTTTCATCCACCATACAATCGGTTTCGCGTTCGTTATTTTTGTTTTGGCTAATCCCTACAATAATAACTTCGGGTATATCATCCCAATAATATGCATAGCTTAAGGCACCTTGGAAAGGATCGAATAGAAAATCACCATCAAGCAATAATAGTATAGGGTATTTTTGCCCAGGATTTTTATCATAAGACGGAGGAAGACCAATGAAGATTTGTCTGTCTTCATTTAGTTTTTGTGACGAAATGGTGTCGGTTACTTTTTGAGAAAAAAGGGGATTCGTGCAAACGAAAAGGAAAAACAAAATAAGTTTTTTCATGATTATTGGTTTGGTTAAAATAGAACAAATGCTAAATTCAGTAGCAAGATAGTAAATTATTTATTTCTATTTAAAACTGGAAGTAAAACATAAGAAATCAAACCAAGAAGAATGGCTAAAATAGTTTGCGAAGTCCAAACCAACCAGCCAAAAGCAATTCCAATATTATTTGAAATGCCATAAAGAGAAAAAATTAAAGCAATTGAAAAGGGATAAGCGCCCAATCCACCATTGGAAAAACCTACGGCAAGACTACCAAAAATAAAACCCATAATCACGATGTCGAAACTGATTTTTGACGTTTCGGGTAGCGCAAAAATAGCCACATAAAACATAGTTAAATAGGAAAACCAAATTAAAAAGGAGTGAAAAATATACTTCCATTTGTCTTTCATTTTGTATACCGTAGCCATACCTTCGATCAATCCCGACAGTTTTTTCTTTAGCTTTACTATGATATTCCATTCGGCATAAACCCAAATAAAAATAAAAATTATGAATAAAATTACCGAAACAATTCCTGAGGTTATTATGGTTTTAATCGCAATATTTTTGCTGAGAAGAAACTGGTATATTTTTTCGAATTGAGAAATAAACCCAATACAAACAAACAGAAAAAAAATAAGTAAATCAACTATTCTTTCGGCAACAATGGTTCCAAATGCTTTGTCGAAAGGAACGTTTTCATATTTTTTTAGTAAAGCGGCACGAGAAATTTCACCTGAACGAGGAACAGTTAGATTGACCAAATAGGAAACGCAAACGGTAAAAAAATTATTAGAAAATTTTGTTTCATAACCCAAATGATTGAGTGCAAATTTCCAGCGATATGCCCTAGACCAATAGCCAAAACAGGCAATTAATAATGAAAGCAAAATGTAATAATAATTCGCCTTTTGAAAGCTAATTTTTATCTTTCCAATTTCATCGGATGTTAAGGTTGTAAATTGATAGTAAATAATTCCTATTCCTATTAAAAGAGGAATAAGAATGGTCAACCATTTACCGATTTGTTTTTTCAAGAGATTAGGTTAGGGAATTATCTTTTTCATTGGGAAAAATCATCCATGGCTTGAAGGTTTTTGCTTTTTCAAAATCCATGGTAGCATAGGACATAATGATGATAATATCATCCTTTTGAACCCTTCTTGCTGCGGGACCATTCAACGTTATTTCTCCCGAATTTCTGACGCCTTTTATAACATAGGTTTCAAAACGCTCTCCATTATTAATGTTTACAATCGAAACTTTTTCTCCTTCAATAAGGTTTGAGGCATCCATTAGAGATTCATCAATTGTAATACTACCGATGTAATTTAAATCAGCGCCAGTTACTTTTACTCTATGAATTTTAGATTTTACTACTTGAATTTGCATGGGGCAAAGGTAAATTAATTTAGTGAAATGGTATCAATCAATCGTATTTTGTTGACAAAAACAGCGATGAAGGCGCGGTATTTTTTTATTTTACTTTTTTTGATGCAGGGCAACAATGTGTCCTCATCGGCAATTTGAAAATATTCTAGTTGGAAATTTGGTTTTTTTTCAAAAGCTTTTTTTACCCATTCACTCACAACGGTAGCAGATTTTGTTTTAAAAAGTTTTTGAGATTGTTTCAGTATTTTGAAAATGATAGCGGCTTCTTTTCTTTCTTCGGTTGTTAGTCTTTCGTTGCGAGAACTCATGGCTAAACCATTAGGTTCTCTGTGAATTGGGCAACCAATTATGGTTACAGGTATTCCAAGTTTAGCCACCATTTTATTTATGATTTGCAATTGCTGGAAATCTTTTTCTCCAAAATAGGCAAAGTTAGGTTTTACAATTTCAAAAAGGCGTTTTACAATAGTTCCCACGCCATCAAAATGACCCGGTCTGAATTTGCCTTCCATTTGATTTTCTAATCCATCAAAGTCAAAATGTTTCGAAACCGTTTGTCCTTCATAAATATCATCAACGCTTGGGGCATAAACAATTATTTTATCGGAAATCGATTTTATTTTTTCAACATCTTTTTCAAGAGTTCTAGGATATTTCGCTAAATCTTCGGGGTTATTAAACTGGGTTGGATTCACAAAAATGCTAGTTACTACAATAGAATTTTTTAACAATGCTTCCTTCAAAAGCGATAGATGACCTTGGTGTAGTGCGCCCATAGTTGGAACAAAACCAATAGATGTATCAAGATTTGAAATGGAATTTAAGTGAGAAATTAAATCCTTTTGTGTATTAAAAATAAGCATTAGCTTTCTATTAATGAGATGCAAACTTACTATTTTCATAAATAACTGCATAAATTTTTGTACTTTTGCCTGTTTTTTATTGCCAATGAATAAAGTAAAATAGATTATGGAAGATAAGAGGATATTATATGTATCATCTGAAGTGGTGCCCTATTTGGCTGAGAATGAGGTTTCTTTGATGTCGTATGACGTTCCAAAAATGATTAACGATCAAGGTGGACAAATAAGAATTTTTATGCCTAGGTATGGCAATATTAATGAAAGAAGACATCAGTTACATGAAGTTATTCGTTTGTCAGGGATGAATCTAGTAGTCAATGATTTAGATATGCCTTTGATAATTAAAGTAGCTTCGATTCCAAAGGAAAGAATTCAGGTTTATTTTATTGATAATGATGAATATTTCAAGAGAAAAGCTACTTTCAGTGATGAAGATGGAGTGTTATATCCAGACAATGATGAAAGAGCTATTTTCTTTGCCAAAGGTGTTGTGGAAACTGTAAAAAAATTAAATTGGGTTCCCGATATTATTCATGTTCATGGATGGATGGCGAGTTTATTGCCTATTTATATGAAACATTATTACAAGGATGAAGCTTTGTTTTCAGAAACAAAAATTGTAACATCAGTTTATGGACAATCGTTTGAAGGTACTTTGAATTCAGAAATGATCAACAAGGTTAAATTTGATAACGTTCCACATGATTCTATTAAGGAATTAGAACTGCCAAACTATGAGAACCTTATTATTGCTGCAGTAAATCATTCGGATGGTGTTATTGTTGCTTCTCAAAATATAACTCCAAGTTTAACAAAATATATAGAATCTTCGGGAAAACCTTTTTTACCTTTCGCCTCCAAAGATAACTTTAGTGAAGCATACACAAACTTTTATAAAGCGTTGCTTTCTTAAAACAATAGTAATATTTATGAACAAAAAATCATTTTTTCAACTCATTTTATTTGGTTTATTCGTTTTTATTTCATTTGTTTCTTGTGATAAAGATTATAATGAAATAGGCGCAGATATTGTTGGTGACGACCATTTTGGTTTTCAAAAATACACCGGCGCATTTATTAAATCTTACAATCAAAAATTAGGACCAATTGCTTCCAATAATTTGGCTGTAAATCCGTTAGGATTTTATGACAATCCTGCTTTTGGAACTACACAAGCTAATTTTGTTACACAGATTGAAATGGCCACCCCAAATCCAACATTTAATAATACCAATAATCAATTATATGTAAATCTTCCCGCTATTGATAGTGTAGTTATGGAAATACCTTATTTTAGTAAAATGATATTTACAGATACGGATGGTAAAAAAACCTATAAATTAGATTCTATTTATGGTATTGAAGCATCAAAGTTTAAATTAAGCGTTTATCGATCCCATTTTTATTTGAGAAATTTAGATCCAAATGAGTCACTTGGAGCAACGCAATTATTTTACACCGACAAAGATGCCGAAATCGATAATAATAAAATTCCAGTTTTGTTAAATGATTTACCCACTTCTGACCCCAGAAATGCAGATGGTCATCAAAATTCACAATTTTATTTTGACAAAAGAGAGCATAAAACTAAAACCTATGAAGCTGATGGTACTACTGAAATACCTTTGAGAACAAAACCATCTATGAGATTGAATTTAAGAAACGATGTTTTCACCGCCTTAATCTTAAATGCTCCAAGCGGTCAACTGGACAACAATGAGGTTTTTAAAAACTATTTCAGAGGAATTTATTTTAAAACAGAGAGTATAGGAAACCCAGGGAATATGGCATCGCTTAATTTCAAGGAGGGTAATATTACGGTTTTTTACAAAGAAGATAAAATAACACCAGATGACCCTGAAACTTCAGAAAATGAATACAAACTTGAAAGAATAAAAAAAACATTTGTTCTTAATTTAAAAGGGAATACCATTAGTTTGTTAAATAACACCAACGAAAACGTAGATTATACCAATGCTTCCAATAATCCTTCTCAAGAAGCATCACAATTATTTTTAAAAGGCGGACAAGGTTCCATTTCGGTTATTGATATTTTTGGGCCAGACGCAAATAATAATGGCATAGCAGATGAAATCGAAGTTATCAAAGCGAATGGCTGGTTAGTTAATGAAGCTAATCTGACTTTTTATGTAGATAAATTAGCCATGTCTGACGCACGTTCCATTGAGCCGAATCGTATTTTTCTGTATGATTTAAATAACAAAAAAATGGTAATTGATTATATTTTTGATGGAACTACTAATGTCAATAACCCTAAATTTAACAAGTCAACTTTTGGGGGCATTCTCGAAAAAGAAAATGTTACCGGTGGAAGAGGTGTTAGGTATAAAATTAGAATTACAAATCACGTAAAGAACTTAATTAATAGGGACTCTACCAATATTCGGCTAGGGCTTTCAATTACGGAAGACATCAGTAATGTAGGTTTTTCTAAATTAAAGACCGCAAATACTACAACCAATAGCGCACCAGCCATGTCGGTAATGAGTCCGCTTGGCACCATTTTATTTGGATCTAGTCCATTAGTTCCTGATGATAAACGATTAAAACTAGAAATCTATTATACAAAACCTGATTAATATTATAGCATTATGTGTGGAATTGTTGGTTATATTGGCTATCGAGAAGCTTACCCTATCGTAATAAAAGGGCTAAAAAGATTAGAATATAGAGGTTATGATAGTTCCGGAATCATGTTATGTGATGGTAAAGAAATTCAAATTTCTAAAACCAAAGGGAAAGTTTCAGATTTAGAAGAGAAATCTATAAATATAGCTTCATCCAAAGCCACAATAGGAATGGGTCACACGCGTTGGGCAACTCATGGTGTACCAAATGATATTAATTCACACCCACATGTGTCCAACTCTGGAAACTTAGTTATTATTCACAACGGGATAATTGAAAACTACGAACCCTTAAAAAAAGAATTATCAAAAAGAGGATACACATTTACATCTGATACTGATACCGAAGTATTGATAAATCTTATTGAAGATGTTAAAAAGAAAGAGAATATCAAACTTGGTAAAGCCGTTCAAATTGCATTAAACCAAGTGGTAGGTGCTTATGCGATTTGCGTTTTTGACAAAGAAAATCCAGACGAAATTATAGTGGCTAGACTAGGTAGCCCATTAGCCATTGGTGTTGGGGAAAACGAATTATTTATTGCTTCTGATGCTTCACCTTTTATTGAATATACTTCGAACGCTATTTATTTGGAAGATGAAGAAATGGCTATCGTGCGCTTGCACAAACCGTTAAAAGTCAGAAAAATTAAAGACGACACCTTAGTCGATCCCTATGTTCAAGAACTTCAAATGAATTTGGAGCAAATTGAAAAAGGCGGATATGATCATTTCATGTTGAAAGAAATCTTTGAGCAACCCAATGTGATCAAAGATACTTACAGAGGTCGTCTACATGCCAATGAGGGAATTATTCAAATGGCAGGTGTAGAAGATAATATTGAAAAGTTTCTTCATGCACAAAGAATAGTAATCATTGCCTGCGGGACATCATGGCATGCTGGATTAGTAGCCGAGTATATTATTGAAGAATTTACCAGAATACCTGTTGAAGTTGAATATGCATCAGAGTTTAGGTATCGCAATCCAATAATCAACAAAGATGATATAGTCATCGCTATTTCTCAATCAGGAGAAACAGCAGATACATTAGCCGCCATTAAATTAGCCAAAGAAAGAGGTGCTTTTGTTTTTGGAGTATGCAATGTGGTGGGTTCTTCTATTTCAAGAGAAACGCATGCTGGAGCTTATACACATGCTGGACCAGAAATTGGAGTAGCATCTACCAAAGCTTTTACAACTCAAATTACAGTGTTAACCATGATTGCTTTGCGTTTAGCAAAAGCAAAAGGCACCTTGTCAAACTCTGATTTTCATAGGTATCTTCAAGAACTTCAAGTTATCCCAGAGAAAGTTTTAGAAGCATTAGAAACAAACGACAAAGCAAAAGAAATTGCAGAAAAATTCAAAGACGCTACCAATTGTCTTTATTTAGGTAGAGGATATAATTTTCCAGTAGCGTTGGAAGGAGCATTAAAATTAAAAGAGATATCCTATATTCATGCTGAAGGTTATCCTGCTGCCGAAATGAAACATGGTCCTATCGCCTTAATTGACGAGCAAATGCCAGTGGTTGTTATTGCTCCTAAACAAGGACATTATGATAAGGTAGTGAGTAATATTCAAGAAATAAAATCAAGAAGTGGTAAAATTATCGCTGTTGTAACCAAGGGAGATGTACAAGTAAAAGAATTGGCGGACTACGTAATTGAAATTCCAGAAACTTCGGATGCATTATCACCTTTAATTACTACAATTCCTTTGCAATTATTGTCTTATCATATTGCGGTATTAAGAGGTTGTAATGTAGATCAGCCAAGAAATCTTGCAAAATCAGTGACGGTAGAATAAATAGTTAGAAAATATATTTTTAAAAGCGAGATACATTCTCGCTTTTTTTAGTTAATTTTTTATGATTAATATAAAAAAAATGATTTTTTATGTATTGGCAGAGTGTTTTTCACAATGATTTTCACAAATTGTTAATAAAAACTTAAATATATATAAATAGCAATTTAGCAGTATTCAAGCTAATAATTTAATAATTTAATAAATTTTCACTTCCTTTTTTGATTATATAAAAAAAATCTATTACTTTGGCTACTTAAACTAACAAAATATTTAACCAAATGAAGATTTATTTATTTATCATTTTATTGTTGTTTTGCGGAATAACCTATTCGCAAACATCAATTTCAGGTTCGGTAAAAGACAACAAAAACCAACCAATTCCTGGTGCCAACGTCAAAATAGTTGGTGATACTGCAGGAACAGTTACAGACATTGATGGGAATTTTACTTTATCCACATCAAAAAAACCACCTTTAGTCCTTGAAGTTTCAAGTATTGGTTTTGCAACAAAAAGAGCAAACATTACATCCAACAATCAAAGTGTTAGCGTAGTGTTAACAGACGAGGAAAACAAGTTAGACGAAATTGTTATTTCTGCCTCTAGAACTCCAGAAAGAATTAGAGAGTCACCTGTAACTATAGAGCGTATGACTTTGCGTGACATCAAAAACACTACTTCGCCAACCTTTTATGAAGGTTTAGAAAACTTAAAAGAGGTACATTTTAACACATCAAGCTTTAATTTTAAATCAATTAACACCCGAGGTTTTGCAACAGTTGCTAACACACGTTTTATGCAACTGGTTGATGGCATGGATAATTCATCTCCTGCTTTGAACTTTAACTTGGGTAATCTCATTGGTTTATCTGATTTAGACGTTCATAGTGTTGAACTTTTGCCTGGTGCCTCATCTGCCTTGTATGGGGCGAATGCATTTAATGGTATTTTATTCATGAATTCAAAAAACCCTTTTGAATTTCAAGGTATTAGTGCCTACATTAAACGTGGAATAACCAATCATGAAGTGGCAGGTACCAATGAATTTCTTGATTTTGGTTTGAGAGCCGCATGGGCATTTACCCCACATTTTGCTGCTAAGGCAAATTTTACTTATATGAGAGCAACCGAGTGGATAGCTGCTGATGACAGAGATGTTAACGGCGGTTTGGTTGGTCATGCTAATAACAGAAATTATGATGGTTTAAACTTTTTTGGCGATGAAGTTTCCAACTTTTTATCAAATGTTGGTACTATAAGTAGAGATGGTTATAGAGAACAAGATTTGAATGATAATGAGATTAATAATCTTAAATTTGATGCTTCTATACATGTTAGGCCTTGGGCAACTTCGTCTAATGAATATTGGAA
>Ga0208853_1000272_pt1 | contig 15687 bp, 15 predicted proteins | sample LakMenEpi03Oct11_FD_150667 | JGI IMG/M metagenome (GOLD analysis project Ga0208853, IMG submission 150667) | Freshwater microbial communities from Lake Mendota, WI - 03OCT2011 deep hole epilimnion (SPAdes) | ecosystem: Environmental > Aquatic > Freshwater > Lake > Epilimnion/Euphotic zone ... | reverse complement strand
AAATATTGAAAGATCATTATATTGATCCACAGGTTCTAAATACTCTTGAATTAGCCGCATTAAAGGTCAATATATTTGGTAAAAAATCTAACACAGAGATTTAGCGCAGACATAAAAAAACCACTTGATGATTATTCAAGTGGTTCATTTTCAATATTTTAATTTCTGCTTTTTCTTCTTTTCTTACTCGTTATGAGCCCGACGAGCTACCGCTGCTCTACCTCGCGATATAGGAGTGCAAAGGTACGTACTTTTTGTTTAGTAACCAAGTTTTAAAGGAAGCAGGTATGGCTACATTGAAAACTGCTCAATAATGAAGGAAAAAATGTTAGATACAAAGTTGCCGGATTGTCTGCAGGTGTTGGGTGGTTAATCCTATCAATGGGGCTGTATGAACCAACCGCGCCTTCACATGAGCAGGTAGGTCATGTAAAGAACTGTCATCATCGATTATGATAAAGTCACCAGGGGGAGTGTGCTGAGTTAACCAATGCAAAATTTCATCTTTACGGCTTAAAAATATCGGCTGGGTATCCATCAATTCAAACTCGACGATTCGAATGCCGCGTCGTAAGAATATATCTTTCCATTCTTCAACATTCCACCGAGACCGATGTGAACTGGTTAGAAGTATCCGGGTAGTGGGCTCTATCAGCTCTTTTAGAACGCTTACAGCCTGCGAACTAAAAGCCGGAAAGCCATCAGAAAGCAGTGCAGGTTGTTGCCATGCCCGGCGGGAACCATCACTCCATCAATATCGAGTAAAATGAGCATGGCTTAAAGTTATGCGCTTTATTTCAAAATTTCGATGAGCGCATCTATTGAATACACATGATAGAATGCATCTTGCCGGTTAAGAAATTTAATTTTTCGGGAGTGTCCCAATCTTCCGCAATTAATTGAACATCTTTCCAAGTATATAAATGATGATTTGAAGGCCGAATGCCAGGATACTTATCAATTGGAACGTTTACCAACTTAGAGGCAATATATCGATGGTGTCCGTCTATAATCAAGGACTTATCAATTATAATTCCGGGAAATTGAAGTCCAATTCTCATTTTTACATTTAGCCGATAAATAATTGGGAAACAGATTCTGCTTTGGGAAGGCAACATATCCCAATGATAAGAATCCAGCTTCTCCTGCACATCTTCGATGAAAAGATTACCCATCTGTTTTTTTACAAATAGATAAGATATCAAATTGGAAAAAAAGAGAGAAAATACCTAGTACGAAATCATCTTACACTTATTTGGAACCGAAAAAAATAGTAAATCATAGATGATAGCATTAAAAATAATCTTACTTTAATGGCATGGAAGTACATCACCACGCTCACCACGATCGAAAAACCTGGAAATCTTACATCTGGGAATTCCTGATGCTTTTTCTGGCTGTATTCTGCGGATTTTTAGCCGAGTATCAACTTGAACATAAGATAGAGAAAGACAGGACGGAAGAACTGGCGAAAAGTTTTTATCAGGAACTGAAAAATGACTCTATTACTGCTGAGCTAAAAGTGAAAAACAGACTAAAGCAGGAAGCGGCGCTGGACTATATGATTAACTTTTTCAGGGACAGTAGCTTTGAGCATCTTTCCAAGCAATTTCAAATTAATTATCAATATGGAATCAATTTTAGAACCCCTATCATTTTTGAACCGAGAACCATCATTTTAGACCAACTGCGTAATTCAGGTTCTTTGCGCTATTTTAAAAATGAAAAGCTTCAACTACTGGCAGGTGAGTTATCAGTTGCAATAAAAAGTATTTTGGAAAGACAGCAATTGGAAGACCAATCGCGCAAAGAACATGTTACTCCAATTCATATTCAACTCAATGACCATACTTTTGATACAGAAATGCGACACAGAAATGAATCATTGATTGAATCCATAGCTGTTTATGAGAAAAGTGATGATTTTTTCCCTTTTTTTATTGACAAAACTGAAGCTGTTGATAGAAAAAAAATCATTAAAGGTCTTTACTACCACAAAACAGCAGGACTTATGTCGACACGTAGATTACACATAAGAAACTATCAGCAAATAAATGTCCAACTTCTGCAGATCCTGCGTCAGGAATTTAATATCAAGGACTAAAAAAAAGTGACTAATCCGTAGTGCTTATAACATGAATGGATCATAGTATATTTAAATCATGATGGCGACTACCAAAAGTAAAACTGTACATTCAATCTTGATGCCTGCTCCCGGCATCTTACATGAATTAACGCCCGATATTGAAAAAGTATTGAAAGAAGACGCTGAGCTCTTACAACGCTGGAACTCACTCACCCCCATTCAGCGCAATGAATGGATCTGCTGGATTACTATTGTAAAAAAAGAAGAAACAAGAGCAGCGCATATTCAACAAATGATGGAACAACTCAAACAAGGAGACCGCCAACCCTGCTGCTGGCCGGGCTGTCCTCACCGAAGGCCCTCTGCCCAAAAATGGTTCAGACAAAGCAAATAAAAAATCTCCGCATGGCGGAGATTTAATTATTCTGTGAAGTGAGATTTTCAATACCCAGAGATCCAACTAAGACTTGCGTGAAAAAGAGGAAGCTCCTGTGACCCGTATTCCTTTTAACCTGGGCTCCCCTTTATAATGCACTGAGCTGGCACCGGAGGCCTCCACTGTTAATGAATTGCTGATGCTCATCTGAACATCAGAGGCGCCGGAAGCATTGATTTCGGCATCGACTGCATCCATATCATATCCCTTAAAACTGGAAGCTCCGCTGGCCTGTACTTTAATCCGTTCGGCTTTGCCTGTGAACCTGCAATCGGAGGCACCGGTTAATAAAATCTGAGTGTTATTCAAGTGCACTTCTCCCTTGAAATTACTTGCACCCGATAGTACTACTTTCAAATCGTCAGATTTTAATACCCCGGCTATATGGATATCACAAGCCCCAGATACATTGATGGATTCCAGTTTTTCAACGGACACATAGGCTTTTGCTTTCGGATTTACCATCCTGTTTCCCCAGGCATTTCTGTATTTAAATGAAACATATAAAGTTGTACCCCGAACCTCTGTAACGATGGCCTCCCGGTAATCTTCTGATGAAGCGCTCACCGCTACCCCCGTTTCTTTTCCCTGTGTCAAAAAGATATCGATACCTCCCTCTGCCTGTATAGATGTAAAGCTGCTGACTTTCCTCTTCTCTGCGTTCGGGTCCTTGACAGTGTGAATGGTTTCCTGAGCATGAACAAAGTTTAGGCCCAAGAGTGCAATAAATAATAATATGCTTTTCATAATGCTTTTTTATGTAAAACGAGGGGAAGATAAAAAAGTTACATTGATTTTGAAATTATTTACTGATACGTACCTTTGCAGCGAATTCCCGGGGTGCAGAAAAGGAAAAACCGAACCTGCTGAGATAATACCCGTTGAACCTGAACAGGGTAATGCCTGCGAAGGGAAGGTGATCATCCCTCTCTTGCTGTCTTTCCTGTTCCTATTGTTAACTTTTAAACCAGTAATATGAAAAAGTTATTAGGAACATTGTTATGCTTTGCCATTTATTGCCTGCCTCAAGCGCAGACTGTATCAACCACCCGTATGATCGGGATGGTAAAAGATGCGAAAACCTTACAGCCCATTGTCGGCGCTACCGTATGGGTAGGTAACAAACAACAGATCACCAATGAAAAAGGAATTTTTGTTCTTGCTGTTCCTTCTTCCCCCCAGAAAAAAATACTAATTGGTTCTGCCGGGTATACGTCTTTCGAGCAAGGACTGGGCACCCCCAGTTCCGATACAATGCAATTCTTTCTGCAACCGTACATTGAAATGTTACAGCCACTGGAAGTAACCGCAGTAAGGGCTTCCGACCGGGCGCCGTTTGCCAAAAGCAACATCACAAAAGAAGAGCTGAAGAAACTAAACCTGGGAATGGATATTCCTTATGTATTGAACCAGCTTCCCTCAGTAGTGGTGAATTCAGATGCAGGCAATGGCGTTGGATATACCGGCATCCGAATACGCGGATCGGATGCTACCCGCATCAATGTTACCCTGAATGGCATCCCCTACAATGATGCAGAAAGTATGGGTACTTTCTTCGTTAACCTGCCCGATTTTACTTCATCCGTTAACAGCATTCAGGTGCAACGCGGTGTGGGCACTTCGAGCAATGGTCCGGCTGCCTTCGGTGCCTCCGTGCATTTATCTACCAACGATGTACGTGAGAAACCTTACCTCGAGATAAACAACAGCATTGGCTCTTTCGGCACTGTTAAACACACGCTGCAAGGTGGTACAGGAGTGATCGGAAAGTATTTTACGGTTGATGGTCGCATCAGCAGCATTCGGAGCAATGGCTACATAGACAGAGCTTCCAGTGACCTGCGTTCTTTCTTTGTAGGCACCTTATTCCGGAAAGGTCAAACCAGCATTCGCTTCAACGTTTTCTCCGGGAAAGAAAAAACCTACCAGGCCTGGTACGGTGTTCCGGAAAGTTTGTTGTCGACCAACCGCCGTTTTAATCCTGCCGGAACAGAAAAACCCGGTGAACCCTACGATAATCAAACTGATAACTATCAGCAAACCCACTATCAGTTGTTTTTCAACCAGCAACTGAAAAATAGCTGGACAGTAAACACCACCAGTTTCCTGAGTCGTGGTAAGGGATTTTATGAAGAATATAAGGCAGATGAATCTTTTGCTAAATACGGTCTTCCGCCTTTTATCAGTGGCGGTGTAACCTATACAAGAACCGATTTAGTGAGACAACTGTGGCTCGATAATTATTACTATGGTCAACTCTTCACCCTGCAAAAGAAGCAAGATAAAAGAGAAGTGACCATTGGCGGTGGAATTACCCGTTACGATGGTGAACACGTTGGAAAACTACCCTGGCTGCAACGGGGCACACAACCGGCCAACTATCGCTTTTATGACTTGCCCGCCTTTAAAAACGATGCTCACTTGTATGTAAAATGGCAACAAAACATCAGCAGCCGCTGGAAGGGATTTGCCGATCTGCAACATCGTCTGGTTCGGCACGTGATGAATGGCTTCCGCAATAACCCAACCCTACGCATCGATCGGTCTTTTTCTTTCTTTAATCCGAAATTGGGCTTGAGCTACCAACAGGGAGGCACACAAGCCTTTTTTAGCTTTGCTGTTGCTAATAAAGAACCCAACCGCGATGATTTTCAAGCTGGCATCAATTCACAACCGCGTGCCGAGCGCCTGCTCGATTGGGAAGCTGGCTGGCTGCACCGTACAGAAAAAAGTTCCATGGGTGTTACCCTTTTCTACATGGATTACCGTGACCAGCTGGTATTAACCGGTCAGATCAATGATGTAGGTGCTTACACCCGTACCAATGTGCCCCGTAGTTTCCGCGCCGGTATTGAAATTGAAGGAGGCATCCGCCTGCTGCCGGCATTACAATTGAATGGTAACCTGACCATCAGTCAAAACAAAATCAGACAATTCACTGAATACATAGACAACTGGGATACGGGTGATCAAGATAAAATAGTGCATCGAAACAAAGATATTTCTTTCTCACCACCGGTAACTGCCAATGTCACCCTGAACTGGAAACCATTGCCTGCCTTAGAATTGGACTGGCTGCATAAAATGGTAGACCGTCAGTTCTTAGATAACACCTCGAATGCTGCCCGCCAGATCGCTGCTTTTTATGTGCAGGATATACGTATGAATTGGAAAGTGCCTGTGAAAACATTTAAGGAAATCAGATTGGTAGTGCAAGTATTCAATCTGCTGAATAGGCAATATGCCCCCAATGGCTACACGTATCCCTATTTAACAGGTGGCACATTGTTTTCCGACAACTATTTTTATCCGGTAGCGGGCAGGCATTTTATGGCTGCGCTGAACATTAGTCTCTGACGCAACTGTAATTAGCTAGGAAGGAAACTGCTCTTTCCACGCGAGCATGCCGCCTGAAACATTGATAACATTGGTAAAGCCGGCAGCTGAGAGGATGTGGCATGCCTGTCCGCTCCGATTACCACTGCGACAATATAAGTAGACGGGTTCATCCTTCCACTCTTCCATTGCATCCAGTTGGAGCATTTGAACCTGACCCAGTGGCAACAGTAACCCTCCGATGTTAAAATCGGCGTGTTCATGAGGTTCACGAACATCAACCAGGTGAATGGTCTCACCGCGATCCAGCATCGCTTTCAATTCCTGTACAGTGATTGTCTTCATAAAAATAATTATGGATGATAAGGTGTTTGTGTGGTGTCGGCCGGACTGGGTGGTGTGCTGCTGATGTATAAATCAATCAGCTGACCAGATTTAATTTTGGTAACGACTGAATATCCATTGATATCCAGAGAATCAGATAAAGCCGACGGGGATTGTTTGACCACAAAAGAAGCCGCTGAGTCTGTGATTGGATTTAGGGCTACCACCACACCTATATTGATGTTCAAGGTCTGCAACATCAACTTAGCTGCCTCAAAGCTAAGTCCCACCAATTGAGGTACATCCATTTCTCCACTTCCTTCCCCACTTCCCAATACAAAATTAATAACTGTACCGGTGGGTATTTTGGTACCCGGTGCAATGGGGCGATCACCTACTAACTGCTCTAACACAGCATTGCGGGCAATATCAGGACGATAGGTGAGACTTCCCATCTTAAGTCCCAAACTAAGCAGGAACATTTCTGCACTCTTCAAAGAGAAACCTGCCAGATTTGGCATTTCCACCTGCGGTGGAACAGTACGATTGATGGTGAGATAAATTGTTCTGCCGGTCTTCACGATGGCATCGGCTTCCGGTATCTGACGCACCACGGCCTGTTTAGCCAGGGTATCTATGTATACTGAATCCTGAATCACTACTTCAAGTCCACTGGCTTCCAATATTTTAATGGCTGCCTGCACATTTTGTCCGGTAATAGAGGGCACTTTCTGCGTTTTTCCCAATCCGGTCATCCAGGCCAGCGAGCCGAAGAAAAGTAAGAGTAAAGTAATCGCCAGCAATACGGCGAAAACCATATTGACCCAAAGGGGCTTGCTGGTAATTTGCCGGATTAATTTTTTCATAGCGGTTCCTGATTACAGGCAATATTAAAGGTAAAATCGCAAACAGTTGCTAATGGACTTATCGTTGCAGGGCTTCTTCAATCAAAGCCCCATAAAAATCAGTCAGGTTCCAGCCCATGGCCTTCACTTGCTGAGGGATAACACTGGCAGCACTTTGTCCGGGTACTGTATTCACTTCCAACATATAGGGTTGTTGATATTTACTGCTGTAAATAAAATCTACCCGAACTACCCCTCGGCAATTGAGTACTTCATAAGCTTTTCTGGCGGCGGCCTCTAACTGCTGCTGCATAGGGGGCGTTATTTCTGCCGGCGTAATCTCTTTGCTTTTTCCCTGGTACTTAGCTTCGAAGTCAAAGAATTCATTTTGGGTGACGATCTCGGTAATGGGCAATACAGTGATCACCCCATCCCGACGAAAAACGCCTACCGTGAATTCTCTTCCCTCAATATACTCTTCTACCAGCAGCTGGCTATCTTCTGCGTAAGCTTTCCGCAGTGCGGGCCCAAGTTCCTCAGGTGTATTCACCTTGCTCATACCCAGACTGCTACCGCCGTTGTTCGGTTTAACAAACACGGGCAGTGTCAGGTGATGTAAAATTTGTTCCGGAGAGAAGGGGGTATGTGCAAACAGATGCAGCGAACGGGCAACATGAATACCAGCGAATGCTACCACGGCAACCGTGAAGCGCTTGTTGAAGGTCAGGGCAGATGTTGCAGCATCACAACTGGTATAGGGTAAAGCGAGCAGATCAAAATAGCCTTGCAGCTTACCATCTTCACCCGGTGTTCCGTGCAGACAAAGCAGTGCCAGATCAACTATTACTTTTACCCCATTATCGATGATGGAAAAATCATCCCGATGAACGGGGGTGCGTTCCCCCGCAGGGGAAACATACCACCAACCGGTGGGATGGATGTCAATATAGTAAACGTTATACAGATCGCGGTTCAGATTTGACTTCACCGTTTCTGCACTCTTGTAGCTGATTTGAGCCTCACTGCTGAGACCCCCTGTAACCAGGGCAATGTTTTTTTTCATGTGTAACGATAAAAAATCCCGGTGATCTCTTCGGCGTTGTGCGAAAAAATCACCGGGATAAAATGGTAACCACCCTTTCAGGCAGCAACATTCATCAAATATGCATTTTCTCTTTTTTTCCCAGCAATTCCTCCACTGTTTCCCTGTATTGTTCGTCAGGAACGCAGCAGTCTACCGGACAAACAGCAGCACACTGGGGTTCCTCATGGAAGCCCTGGCACTCGGTGCACTTATTGGGCGTAATGTAATAAGTATCTGAACTGATCGGGGCAAAACGTTGATCGCTATCTACAACAGAACCATCCATCAAGGTATAGCTACCTTTTATGGATGTTCCATCTGAGATGGACCACTCAACACCACCTTCGTAGATGGCATTATTTGGACATTCGGGCTCACAAGCGCCGCAGTTAATACATTCATCTGTAATTTTGATCGCCATAGGGTTTATTTGTTAATGGGTGAATCGAAATTTCTCTCCTCAAAAATACGGTGGAACAATGATTTTACAAGAACGAATTGAAATAATGTGTGAATTGGGCAAATATATGTCCGGAACTGACCCCAACTGGCTTAGTAGCAGGGAACGGGCCGGAAGGGAAAATACCTGGTTCATACCCCGATTTGTGGATGCTGCCGTTACCGCCATCTGTGAGGAAATGCTGACCCGACCTTTGTTGGAAAAGTGGACAACTGCTTATCCACTGCCGGTAGCAAATGCTGCTCCACAGCGGGTAGGACTCATTATGGCAGGCAATATACCCCTGGTCGGATTTTTCGATCTGCTGTGTATTTTCATTTCCGGCCATCGGACTGTGGTGAAGCCCTCATCGAAAGATAAATGCCTGATCACCCACCTGATTGAGCAGATGAAAGCCATCGATCCGCGAACGGCTGATTATATTGAAATGGCAGAAAGGCTGCAAGGATGTGATGCCTATATCGCCACCGGCAGCAACCAGTCGGGCAGGTATTTCGATCAGTATTTTGGCAAATATCCCCACATCATCCGGCGTAACAGAACCTCTGTAGCGGTTTTGACGGGTGAAGAAACCAGCGAGGAACTCGTTGACCTGGCAGGCGATATGCAGCGCTATTTCGGACTAGGCTGTCGCAATGTCACACAGGTATGGGTGCCAACAGCGTACGACTTCCGGGGCCTGCTGGAAGCGTTGAAGACCTATGATTTTGTAATGGATTTGCCCGCTTATCGGCACAATTTTGATTATCACCTGACCTTGCTGATCATGCGGAATCAATTCTATATGACCAATGAATCGGTGGTACTTACCGAGCACAACGCACCTTTTTCACCGGTTAGCCAAATCCATTATCAGTTCTATTCACCTGGAACAGATCCCCGGACTGCATTGAGTAAAGATGATACTATCCAATGCATAGTGGGAAGAGGCGGCATTCCTGCCGGGCAGGCACAAAAACCCACCCTTTTTGACTATGCCGATGGTGTAGATACTTTACAGTTCCTTATCGACTTACCTATCAAAGCTTAGATGAATTTGCTTCAAAACCACCTCATCTACGAAGTTGCTCGTAAAACTTTGTTAAATGGGGAGCAGGAAGAACTGCCATTTCTTCCTATTTAGTTTCTTTGCAATGAGAGAGGCATATATTTTGATTGATTATTAAAAAGCATCTTTTTATGAGTCTGAATTGGAAAAACGTTTTGGCTATTGTAGCCATCAGTGCAGGTACAACCATCGTCAGTATTTGGGGCTATGGAAAATTTGTGCAAGCGGATACTTCATCCGGTTCGCAAGCAACGAACCAGCTTCCGGTGAATTACGCCGGATTTACTAATACCGGTGGGAATAATGGATCGAGTGTAGACTTCACCCCCGCCGCTACTACAGCTACACCAGCGGTGGTGCACATTAAAACCCGCACCAAGGCAAGACAAGCCACGGTGCAAGAGCAAAGACGTCCGCGCAACAACCCATTTTTTGACTTTTTTGGCGATGACTTGGGTGATTTCTTTGGTGGTGGTCCGCGTGTTATTCCGGAACAAAGAGCCAGTGGCAGTGGCGTAATTATTACACAGGATGGTTACATTGTAACCAACAACCACGTGATCAATGAAGCAGATGAGATCAATGTAACACTTGCCAATAAGAAAACTTATAAAGCCACATTGGTGGGTGCAGATGCCAGTACCGACCTGGCTGTCATTAAAATTGAGGGTAAAGGATTACCCTATCTGATTTATGGCAACAGCGATGACACCAAACTGGGACAGTGGGTATTGGCCATTGGCTATCCGCTTTCGCTGGATGTTACGGTGACGGCAGGTATTGTGAGTGCAAAAGCGCGTTCTATTGGTGTGAACGATCGCCAGAGTACTACAGCCATTGAGTCATTCATTCAGACCGATGCAGCCGTGAATCCGGGTAACAGTGGTGGTGCATTGGTGAATACCGCCGGAGAATTGATCGGCATCAATTCTGCCATAGCCTCTCCTACCGGATCATATGCAGGATACTCGTATGCTATCCCGGTGAACATTGTAAAAAAAGTAGTGACCGATCTGGTGAAGTTCGGAACTGTACAAAGGGCTTTTATAGGTATACAATATAATCGTGAAGGAGTGGAAATTCCGGAAGAAGAGAAAAAGAATATTCCCGGCTACAAAGAAGGTGAAGGTGTTTATGTAACCGATGTTCCAGCAGAAGGTGCTGCTGCACAGGCAGGCATCAAAAAAGGTGATATAGTAACCAAATTAAATGGTGTATCGGTAACTACCGGTCCCGAATTGCAAGAACAGATTGCCCGTTACAAGCCGGGTGATAAGATTTCGTTGACTTATCAGCGTGGCGGAAAAGAAAATACGGTTCCCATTGTGTTAAGAAACAAATCCGGTAACACCGAAATCGTGAAAAACAACACCCTCCTAGATAAACTGGGTGCTGAATTTTCAACGGTTGATGCAAAAACTGCTGCTGCCAATAGAATCAGCGGTGGTGTGGTGGTGCGGAAAATAAAAGATGGTATCTTAAGAAAGAGAACCCGCCTTGAAGAAGGTTTTATCATCACCAAAGTGAATAACCAGGAAGTGAAAACGATAGCTGATTTTGAACGTGTGCTGAATTCAAATAAAGGTAAAACGGTGATTATGGAATGTGTTTATCCGGGTGCGGAAGGCATTTACCCTATTCCGCTTAATCTCAGCGATTTAGGTAATGACGAATAAATAAGAGCAGGAAATAAATATTGAAAGAGGGGGCAGTTAACTGCTCCCTCTTTTTATGTCAGCTTTTCATATACCAGGAACTCCCCTTCCATCAACTCAAAGTGTTCCCGATGATTAAATGTATAGATAAGTTCAGAAAATAATTGTCTGAATGATCCGTTCAGCCAGGGGTGTTCCAGGGTAACGGTAGCTCGTCCCTGGCGAGATACATTCAGTAATACCAATACTGTATCGGCTTCTTTTTTTCTGAAAAAAATCAAAAGCTGCGCATCTGCCGGTGTGGATATAAGCCGGCATTCACCTGCTGTGATGGCAAGATTACGTTGACGCAGGCGAAGAAGCCTTTGGTAAAAATCATGCAAAACAGGTGGCGTCTGCCAGGTCAGTTCATCTTTATTGAAAAATGCCAGTCGCCTGGTATTGGCATTCTCTTGTCCGCTATAAATCAGTGGCATACCCGGCCAGGTGCAGGTAAATACAGCCCATGCTTTGGCCGTCGCACCATACTTTTCATATTCCGTTCCGTTCCAACTGTTCTCATCATGGTTACTCGTAAAAAAAAGGCGGTTGGCAGCGGCGGGATTTTTTTCTGTGTAACCCAGCAGCACATCACGAACAACACCTAATCCGTTTTCACCCTTGCTGAATTTTTCAGTTACGTGCATCCAATGCCAGGCATAGATTGTATGAAATACCCGATCATATTCCGGTTGTTCGCACTCTGCTAACCAGTACAAGGGACGAATGGCGTCGCAATGACGACGAGCAGCCTGCCAGAAATCGAGTGGAACCAGGTGTGCCATATCGCAACGAAATCCGTCAATACCTACTTCCCGCACCCAAAATGCCATCGATTCCATCATAGCCATGCGCATATCTTCCTTGCTATAATCCAGATCAATTACATCTGTCCACCCGTTTTTCTCGGTAAAATTTCCTTCGGCGTCTTTGATATACCAATCCGGATGCTCCTTCGTCCAGTGGTGATCCCAGCCGGTATGATTGGCTACCCAATCAATGATGAGGTACATACCCAATTCATGAACCTGTTGCACAAGTGCCCTGGCATCGTTTAGAGTACCAAATTCTTCATTGGTTGTTACATAACTGCTGCAGGCATAATAACTACCCAGTGTATCTAATCTTTTTTCTTTCCCTATCGGAGTCACCGGCATCAGCCAGATGATTTGAATGCCCATGTCGCGTAACCGAGGCAAATGCTGACTGAAAGCACGGAAAGTACCCTCGGGTGTGTATTGCCGGATATTCACTTCATACACATTCGCCCCCACTGCCCATGCTACCATACTTGCTGACATGATTAGGTTTTTAATTTGAAAAACATGCACACCGGTTCTATCCAACTCCTGTTTCTTCTGCTACCCCGATACTTTGTCTAATTGACGGTAAAAAGAATTGAAAAGCAAGTGCCAATAATACCACTACAATTGCGCCAATTACGTTTAACCATAAAAATCCGAGTCCAATATAACCCCATTTATCGAGTAGGAAACAGGCAACAACCAAACACTCACCAAGTATGGCTGCTCTGAAAACGGCGGGACCACTGATTTTTTTGAAATAGAGTGCTACAAGAAAAATACCGAGTATGACCCCATAAAACAATGACCCTAATACATTCACTGCTTCAATCAGGCTTCCCATGCCGGTAGCAAGTTCAGCAGTGATGATGGAAAATATTCCCCAACCCAGGGTATAATACTTTGATACCCGGTATTCCTGCATTGAGGCTTCTATCTGGGTGCTATCGTGTTTTTTCCCGCGCAAGCGAATATGGAAGTCTATTACGGTACAAGCCGCCTGTGAGTTGAGAGCAGCCGCAATAGATCCCCAGGCTGCCAGAAATATGATAGCGATCAAAAGACCTACCAGTCCGGCAGGTAAATGATCGACTACAAATCGGAGGAAGATATAATTGGTATCATTGGTATCTGAAGTGGGCACCGCTTTTTTCAAAACAGATTTGTATTCTTTTTGTAAAGAATCCATGGTCTGGCGTGTTGTCTGAAATACATGTCGGCTGGCGGCATCCTGCTTATCAACAAAAGCGATGCTATTGCTTTTTTGTTGCACCTGCAGCACCTGATAACTGCTGTCTAGTTGTCGAAGTTCTGGTGCATAACTCGTTTTCATTGCCTTATCTGCCACTGACTGATTAAAAAATACCGGTCCGGGATTAAATTGATAATAGCTAAACAACAGTGTTCCCAACAAAAGTATAAAGAACTGCATGGGTACTTTCACCAGGCCGTTCATCAGCAAACCCAATCTGCTTTGGGTATTATCTTTTGCGGTGAGGTATCTGCCTACCTGTGATTGGTCCGTTCCGAAATAAGAGAGCGCTAGAAAGAATCCCCCAATTACACCACTGATGATGTTATAGCGATCTTTCCAATCAAACCCCTTTTCGGAAATACCGGTGGTGATGATATTGAGTTTTCCCGAGGCCCCGCTGATTGTAAGTGCATCGGTAAATCCGACGCCTGCAGGTAAATAGTGAACCACATAATACCCTGCGATGAACATGCCGCCAAAAATAATCATCAGCTGCAATTGCTGTGTATAGGCCACCGCACGGGCACCCCCACTCACAGTATAAATAATGAGCAGACCACCCATGAAAATATTCGTCCAGAAAATATCCCAACCGAGCAGAGAAGACAGAATCAATGAGGGGGCATAAATACTGATACCGGTAGACAAGCCCCTGGAGAGCAGGAACAGCGTTGAGGTGAGTACACGGGTTTTGAGGTCGAAGCGTTGCTCCAAGAATTCATATGCTGTAAACACTTTCAGCTTATTAAAGAGTGGAACAAAGCTGACAGCAATAACAATCATAGCGAGGGGAAGACCAAAATAATATTGTACAAAACGCATCCCATCGGTGAATGCTTGTCCGGGTGCCGATAAAAATGTTATGGCACTGGCTTGTGTACCCATGATACTCAATAATACAAGGTACCAGGGCATAGATCGATTACTGAGAAAATAGCCCTCCAGGTTTTTACTGGTGCGACTTTTATAAAGACCATAGGTCAAAATGAGCAAAAGGGTAGTACATAAAACCAGCCAGTCGACCTTACTCATGCAAATGTTTTTGTTAGCCAGGAAAAGAAAATGATCTCAGCGATGAGTACTACAATCAGGAGTACATACCAGGCGGTGAAACTTCCCATGGGAGGCGTTTCTGCCGGGGGAGGCGTGGTAACAGGTTGTATGTAATCCGTTTTATTTTCCATGTACTTCATTGATCGACTTTGCTACTACATTTATTTTTTGGTCAATCCGCCTGCCAATAATCCCAACAATAAACCTATGATCAAACCAATCTTTACATTCTTCAAAAAAAGTCCGATCAGTACTCCAATAGCAACAACGGTAAATATACCTATGCGTCTCTTCTGCTGCATATTAGGGTTGATTCTTAGGCAATGCAATCAGGTTGGCCAGGATTCGATAAGCCCCCGGTACACCGGCAGGTAATTGCCGAAAGAGCACGAGTCCCACATATGTTATATTTCCTTTTCCATAGGGTGCCGTAATCAGGCTACCACCTTTGGTGGCAGGTTTTTCGCCGGTATCTGCCATAGCGAGGATAGAGGTAAAGCGACTGTCGGTTTGCTCAGCGTGGTAAGTACTCCGCTCCTGCACCCATCCTTCGAAGTCAGCAGCCGAAATAGTATTGGGATAAGTGAGCAAGGGGTGTGCTGGCTGCAGAAAACTGACTGGCGCATTTTCTTCCGTCACCCGCTGTGATGAATTCACCCGGAAGGGATAGGGACCGGCTGTAATTGTTTTTATACCTACCTGGTTGCTTTTCATATATTGAATGATCAGGTGACCGCCATTCTCAATATACTTGTTCAATACCTCATTCCGATTAGAGAGGTATTCATAAATATTGTAGGCACGGATACCGGTGATGATGGCATCGAATTGACTGAGATAAGGCATTTGTAAGTCTGCTTCACTGAGTGTCGTTACTTCATACCCCAGCTGCTGCAAGGCTTCCGGAATTTTATCGCCGGCACCGGGTATATAACCAACTTTTTTGCCTACTGTTTTTACGGATAAGTCGATCAGGTTGGTTCTTGCTGGAGCGAAATAAGTGATGGTGGGAATATGGTCATATGCTATAATGCGGGTACTACCTGCATAAACAGAAGCATCGTCCGATTGCAGGGTAACTTCTTCCCTACGATTGGCGGAAACAGGCGGTGACTGGAGTTTTCTGCTGATCCGCGCATTATCATCCCATCCGTTTTCAGTGCCGGCTAATTTAGTGAATAACCGATTACCTGCGATATTAACTACTGGGTTCAGTTTTACTTTTCCACGCTGGGTAAGTTGAACATCGGCCTTCACCTGCTC
>Ga0208853_1000270_pt1 | contig 15735 bp, 19 predicted proteins | sample LakMenEpi03Oct11_FD_150667 | JGI IMG/M metagenome (GOLD analysis project Ga0208853, IMG submission 150667) | Freshwater microbial communities from Lake Mendota, WI - 03OCT2011 deep hole epilimnion (SPAdes) | ecosystem: Environmental > Aquatic > Freshwater > Lake > Epilimnion/Euphotic zone ... | reverse complement strand
GACAGGAATCGAACCTGTGCACCTGCCTCCGGAGGGCAGTGCTCTATCCCCTGAGCTACGGGGGCTCATTGGGTCAGGCTGAAGGTTATCAGCGGGTGCAATTAACTGTGCATACTGCAACAATTCACGCATGAACTCAACAGCATATTTCGCAACAGGATGTTTTTGGGGAGCAGAGCGTCGCTTCTGGCAGTTAGATGGCGTAGTCGAGACAAGTGTTGGCTACATGGGTGGCATTCGTCCCAATCCCTCCTATGAGCAGGTCTGCACTGGTGTTACTGGACATGCCGAGATGGTCAAGGTTGTCTTCGACCCTACAAAGATTTCTTACCTTCGTTTGTTGCAAGAGTTTTGGACGATGCATGATCCGACATCTTTGAATCAACAAGGCGGAGATATTGGAACCCAGTATCGCAGCGCTATTTACACAACAACTCATGAGCAGATGCAAGTTGCGCTCGCCTCATGCCAGAGTTATCAAGATGTGTTAACAAAAGCTGGCATGGATCGAATTTGCACAGAGATTTTAAGTTCAGAGGGTATCGAGTACTACCTAGCCGAGGAATACCACCAGAAGTACTTATTGAAAAACCCGAATGGTTACGATTGCCATTCAAGCACCGGTGTTCCATATCCAGAGACGGTTGGTTAGATCATGAGCGAAAAAGAATATCCAGTAAAGATTGATGAAGCCGAACTGGCCAAACGTGTAGACCCATTGTCATATGCCGTACTACGAAATGCGGCAACTGAAACCGCGTTCACTGGCGAATACACCGAGACCGAAACAATCGGTGTTTATAAGTGCAAAGCTTGTAGTGCTGAATTGTTTAGAAGTGAAACCAAGTTTCACTCTGGATGTGGATGGCCATCTTTTTACGCACCAACTGAAAATGATGCCGTTGAATTACTAGAAGATCGTTCATTGGCACCGCGTATTCGTACAGAGGTCCGTTGCGCAGGATGCGGATCACACCTAGGGCATGTTTTCAAAGGTGAGGGTTATGCCGTACCAACTGATGAGCGTTGGTGCATCAACTCTGTTGCCTTGGTGTTAGAGGAACGTCAGTAATCAAGTCCTCTCGATTCATGGACCGCTTGGTAGCAATACCAGGCAAAGACACTTCTGTATGGACGCAATTTCTCTCCCTTAGCATCCAAAAGCTTTGCAGCGGTTTCTTCTTTATTTTTATGAATCATGTCCCAGCCACGACGCACCGCTAAATCACCGGTTGGCCACACATCTAGTCGACCCAGTTGAAACATCATGAACATCTCAACGGTCCAACGTCCAACGCCCCAAATTGAGGTTAACGCATCAAATATCTCTTGATCATCGTGGATTTGGTCAATTTCATTAATGGGGATTGATTTATCAAGTGCAGCAGTAGCGATTCCCTTGATTGTTCGTGTCTTTGCACCAGAGACTCCAATTTCACGCAACTGTTCATCGCTAAGTTTTACTAACTTGCGCGGTGTCACAGAACCATTGCAGAGCTTCACCAGTCGATCATGAATTGTTGCTGCAGCTTTAGTTGCAAGTTGCTGGGAAATAACCGAGCTAACAAGTGATTCAAAGTGAGACTCATTTGGCTTACTTCGGCCAAGGGTGCACAAAGGTCGTCGATCAATTAGAGGAGCAAACTTGGGATCAATCTTTGCTGCTTCAGCAACTATTCGGCGCATCTTCTGCGCAGAGTGAACCGCCATGATTTACAAAGAAAAAGTTGGGTACTCGTCTGTGACTAGCAAAAATGCGTAGCCAACTACACGGTTCCAGTAAGCAATTGTTCCAACAACGCCTTCTGCACAAACTTCAGGATAATTGCCAGTAAACAAAATGCTGAACCAACCAAGCAGCGTTAATAATGCCGCATAAATGATGTAGAGAATTCCAACAAGATAAAGAGGCAAAGCGAGTAACCACTTAATCAATGGCAGGAAGCGGTTAAGCTGCTTGGCATCTACTTCTGGAAAAGTCACACTCACCAGATCATTTTCTTCAATTGATGGATATTCATCTGTCAGAAGCAATAGGTAAGCATCTACTCGAGTTTGTAGGGATAACAAAGCTTCATTGAAAGCCAAGACATAACTTGGATATACCTGGCGCACCACAATTGCCAAAGCTGCAGGTAAAGCAAGTAAGCCAGCGAAAATTCCTACACCATCATCGGAGAATGCAGTTGCAGGAGCAAATGAAGATACAAAGATAAAAGCAGGCACGACCAGGATGATCCGGAAGAGCGCTGTCAGGCGATTACGCTCGGTCAGAGATACATCAATCTGCGTTTCAATTTGGTTGCTCATGTCCCTCAATCTACTCTGCATTCCGCGCAGGTATTGCTAATTACAGCCACTTTGCCGTACTTTTACAGTTCTTGCAGGCGCTCTTGCAGAGAATTTACAGAGGCAAATAAGGATGAGGTGATGAAATGGCAGGAATTAAAGAGGTCGCTGAAGAAGCTGGCGTATCCACCGCAACCGTTTCACGCGCCCTTCGTGGACTCCATCACGTCAATCAACAAACGCGCGAAAAGATTATTGCTGCTGCAGAAAAGTTGAAGTACCCCTTAAACACAGAGCGTCAAGGCGCAACTAGCGGGCGCACAAACTCTGTGGGTGTTGTCGCACCCTACATTTCTCGTTGGTATTTTTCGCAAGTAATTAGCGGTGCCGAGCAAGCACTGCGCGAAGCAGGAATGGATTTACTTCTCTATAACTTTAGCCAAATGAAGGGCCGTGAAAGGCTTTTTCAACATCAACTTCTTAAGGGTCGTGTTGACGCTTTAATCGTTATTTCACTGCCTCCGACAGAAGAAGAGTTTGATTCCATGCTCTCACTTGGAATTCCAATTGCACTTGTTGGCATGGACCACGAAAAATGTGCATCGATCAAGATTGATGATGTTGCGGGTGCAAGAACGGCAACTCAGCACTTGGTTAATCAGGGACATAAGAAAATTGGATTGATGTCTGGCCGTCCGGATGATCCATTTAACTTTTCTGTTCCGCAAGATCGCCGCAAGGGTTTTATGCAAGTTCTTGCAGAAAATGGTTTGGAGTGGCTGCCTTCCCGTGAAATCCATGGCGATTTCACTATGCACACCGCATCACGAGCTATGGATGATTTATTGGCACGCCCTAATCGCCCAACTGCAATTTTTTGTGAATCAGATGAAATGGCTATTGGTGCCATGCAAGCTCTACGTCGTCATGGACTAAGAGCGCCTGATGACATATCAATCATTGGTTTTGATGGACATGAAATGGCAGAGTTCTCAGAGCTAACAACCATTGAACAACCCGTAACTTTGATGGGTGAAATGGCAGCGTGGTCAATCATGGAAAGACTACGTAAGCCGGTTGTCGATCCACCTTCACTAGTTTTGCCAACGACGCTCGTGGTTAGAAATTCAACTCGACGTTTGACCCCCGAAGAACAAGTGCTCTGAGGTAGCCTTGTGAGCATGAGCGATCGTTCAGTATCAGCACCTAACTTGGCAGAGCTTCAAACCCACCGCAGCGAAAAGTGGCGTGGATTTCCTGCTGATGTTCTTCCCTTACCAGTTGCCGAGATGGACTTTCCTGTTGCACAACCAATTCGAGACCTTTTGACTGAAATGGTTGCAAAATCTGATCTTGGGTACCTAGGTGCAATTCCAGAATTAGGAAAGGGTTTTGCACACTTTGCAGGTACTCGCTGGAACTGGGAAGTCGATCCCTTACAGGTAAGAGCAGCAACGGATGTAGGTGTTGCAGTAGTTGAAATCTTGCGTGTGTTCACAAAACCAGGTGATTCAATTCTTTTGAGTTCACCGGTTTATCACAACTTTTATAACTGGGTTAATGAGACTCAGTTGAATCTAGTTGATGTTCCTTTTGAACGCACTGGTGATGAAGCCGGCAATCCTTGGGAAATGAATTGGGATGGAATTGAAAAGGCTTATGCATCAGGTTTGAAAGTTCATATCTTGTGCAGTCCACACAACCCTTTAGGACGCATTTACTCCAAAGAAGAGCTTCTTCGCTTGGTAGCTTTAGCAAAACGATTCAATGTCTTAATTATTAGCGATGAAATTCATGCACCACTGACATATAAAGGCAATACATTCATTCCGATTCTAAGTCTTGGCACAGATGCTGAATCAGTTTCAGTAACCGTTAATGCCGCTTCAAAAGGTTGGAATATTGCTGGATTAAAGTGCGCAATTATTGTGTCTCAAAATGAGGCTATTAATGATCGCTTAGCAACAATGCCAATGGCAGTTCATTATCGTGCTTCCTTGTTAGGTGGTTTTGCTACAGCAGTCGCCTTTGCCGAAGGTGGCGTTTGGCTCGATTCTGTAATTGAAAATCTTGACCATAACCGACATATGATTAAAGAGTTGTTGAGTTCTCAACTCCCATCTGTTAGGTATCACATTCCAGATAACAGTTATCTGGCTTGGTTAGATGTAGAAGCACTGAACTTAGGTGAAGATCCTTCAGTAACACTTCTTGAAAAAGGTCGCGTCGCTTTCAACGCTGGCCATACTTACGGAAAGCAATGTTCGCAGTATGTACGTCTTAATTTTGCAACAAGTCCAACAATTATTACTGAAGCTGTTCACCGCATCGCGCGAGCAATCTAAATGCCCAGTAAGAAATTTGATGTAGTAATAATCGGTGGAGGGCACAACGGTTTAGTTGCCGCCACATATCTAGCCCGAGCAGGTAAATCAGTCAGAATTCTTGAGGCTAACCCTGAAATAGGTGGGGCTTCACAAAGTGTTAGAACTTTCCCCGAATTTGATGCAAACCTGTCTCGGTATTCCTATTTAATCGCACTTTTGCCGGACAAGATTGTTAATGATCTAGGCCTTTCTTTTGAATGCATCTCTCGTGAAGTTTCTAGCTACACCCCTTATGGCGATAACAAAGGCTTGTATGTATCTCGCATTTGGGATTCAAAAACTGAAGCTTCCTTTGATGATCTAGATCCGACAGGCCATGAAGGACAAGCGTGGCAAACCTTCTACGCAGAGATTGCTGATTTTGCTGAAAAGCTAGCACCAACGATGCTCCAACCGCTCAAGACAAGAAGTGAACTAAAGAAGCAGATTAATTTAGACACAACGTGGCAATATTTGGTGGAAGAGCCAATTGGAAAAGTTATTACCGAAAGATTCCACAATGATGTCGTCCGAGGCGTAGTTTTAACGGATGCGCTTATTGGAACTTTTTCTTCTGCCTTTGATATTCAAGCAAACATTTGCTTTTTGTATCACCTCATTGGAAACGGAACAGGAGAGTGGAAAGTTCCTAAAGGTGGAATGGGTGCCTTAGTTAAGGAACTTGTCCGTGTAGCCACGGAAAGTGGAGTTGAAATTTCGCTGAACTCCAAAGTCAACAGTTTAACAACCTTTTCTAGTGGAGTAACTGTGCAACTAGAAAACGGTGAAGCTGTTGCAAGTGAGTATCTACTTTCAAATGCCGCACCTGCAGTCTTAGCAAAGCTACGTGGAAAACCTGCGCCAAAGAGCTTGGATGGTTCGCAGATGAAGATAAATATTCTGCTAAAGCGACTTCCAAAACTAAAATCAGGAATCGATCCTCGTTTGGCATTTGCGGGAACTTTTCATGCAAATGAGAGTTTTACGCAATTTGAAGCCGTGTTTCAAGATGCTTTAAATGGAACAATGCCAACCAAAATGCCTATCGAGATGTACTGCCACACATTGACGGATCCATCAATTTTGAGTCAGGAGTTACAAGATGCGGGTTATCAAACTCTGACCTTGTTTGGATTGCACACTCCTGCATCGCTATTTGATGCTGACAATGACGCCGCTCGAGATGCGGCGCTGAAATCGGCATTGGCTTCGCTCAATGAATACTTGGCCGAACCCATAGAAGATGTCATTGCAGCTATTGAAGTCAAAACTCCGCTTGATATCGAAGAGGCGATAGCGCTTCCACGCGGAAATATCTTCCACAAGGATTTGTCGATGCCATTTCGCGAGGATGGAACTGCGCCTTCATGGGGTGTTGAAACAGATGATCCTCGCATCTTCATTTGTGGGGCAGGGGCAGTTCGAGGCGGGGGAGTAAGTGGGATTCCTGGCCATAATGCGGCCATGGCAATCCTTTCTAACAATTAGACTTACGACATGAGTCTTCACCCTGAAACATCAGCGATTACAGCAGGACGTCCTGAAGTTGCTCCTGATGCTTCCTTGAATCCTCCAATCATTTTTTCTTCCACCTATCACGCAGGTGGGCCGGTTGGTTATGGACGTTATGGCAATGAAAGTTGGAGTGCACTCGAAGCTGCGATCTCAGAACTTGAAGGTGGTCAAACACTTTCATTTTCATCTGGAATGGCTGCAATCAGTGCTGTGTTTTCTATTCTGCCGATAGGTGCACCAGTAGTTGCATCCAATCAGGGTTACAGCGGAACTATGGGATTGCTCAACCAACATCATGCATCGGGTCGACTTGAAGTTCGTTTTGTAGATATCACCAAGACCGAAGAAGTTATTGCGGCAATGAAAGGCGCGGCGTTGTTGTGGTTAGAGTCTCCAACAAATCCTTGTCTTGATATCGCAGATCTTCCAGCATTAATTGCTGCTGCCAAGAAGCAAACTATTGGAGTTGGCGTAGACAACACTTTTGCTACTCCCTTAGTGCAAAGGCCACTGTCAATGGGCGCTGACATTGTTATGCATTCAGTTACAAAATTTCTTGCAGGCCACAGTGATGTAGTTCTTGGTTCACTATCAATCGCAGACCCTGCCTTGTTTAAGCGTCTAGAAGAATCACGCCGATTTAATGGTTCTATCCCAGGCCCATTTGAAGCATGGCTTGCACTTCGTGGAATTCGTACCTTCCCAGTTCGCTTTCGAGCTGCAGAAAAGAACGCTCAACAGTTAGTTACGCATCTTGAATCTCATGCAAAGATCACCAAAGTTCGCTACCCAGGGTTTGGCGCAGTGATTTCCTTTGAAATCGATGGAACCGCTGAACAAGCTGAGAAGGTTTGTGAATCCTCACGCTTGATTGCGCATGCAACCAGCCTTGGCGGCGTCGAATCCTTGTGGGAACGCCGACGTCGATGGGCACTTGAAAGTCCATCGGTTCCAGAGCAGTTGATTAGATTGTCTGTTGGCTGTGAGCATGTAGCGGACATTTGGCAGGATATAGAGCAGGCACTGGCCGCTCTATAGAGATTTTCTAAGAATTACAGAGTATTTTTATCCCATGTTCAAAGCAGTTCGTCGCACCTTCGCAGCACTGACCGTAACGGTTCTTGCTTTTCGCGCGGTTGCCTCATTTTTGTCATGGGTAGAACACCAGGATGAATCAGTTGCAGATACCTGGGTCGATGAAGATGAATTTGAAGATGCCTGAGGTTCAATATATTCCTGGAAGTTGCAACATTGGAAAAGGTGAAGTTCGCAGAAGGCAATTAGTCGCACTTGTTGGTCTGTTTTTTGCGGTCTCAACTTTGCTGACACTTAACGCTATCGATGCTCCTACCGAAGTGCGTTTAGGTATTTTCTTTCCGTTGCTGGTTGCATCAGTTGGATTTGTTCAATCCCGATCTAAGTTTTGTTTAGCCTATGGTTTCGCCGGCACTTTCAACATGGGAAAGTTGGGCGACATAAAGCGCGTGGCAAGCAAAGAGGATAGAGCCGCTGATCGCAAGACCGCGCTAGTAATCCTTGGTAAATCTTTTATTCTTGCAGCCCTAGCGACAGCGGTGGTCTTAGTAATTCCGTTTTAAACCCATTGCAAACTAGACGATCTCACTTCCATCTTTGCGTGTTGCAGTAAGGCTAGCTACAGCAGTAATTGTTAGCGCCGAAACGATAACTAAGAGACTGACTTCGATAGGCACGTGTGGCAGTTTGAATCCAGCGATTTCGTGAATCCCGATGCCATGGAAAGCTTCGATAAACATTTTGAAGCCTATGAAAGCCAGAATAAAGGAAAGCCCCTTGGACAGATAGACCAAACGTTGCAACAGTCCCTGCAACAAGAAGTACAGCTGACGAAGCCCCATCAGTGCAAAGATATTTGCACAAACAACGATGTATGGGTCGCGTGTGATTCCAAAGATTGCCGGGATTGAATCCAGAGCAAAAACAAGGTCAGTGATGCCCAGCGAAACTAGCGCGATAAAGAATGTTGTAGCACCCTTAGAGCGCAAGAAGGTGATGAATCGATCCTCTTTCCATTCCTCTTCATCATCATCTTCGACAAGAAGTCGATAAGCGGTGAATACTAGGAATGCACCAAAAACAAAGAATGCGCCGGAGAATTTTTCAATAATTGCGCTACCTGCCGCGATAAAGCCACCGCGCAGTAGCAATGCGATAATAATTCCAAGCAAGAGAACTAGCTGTTGTTTGGTCTTTTCTACTTGCAATCTACTTAAGATGATGACGAACACGAAAATGTTATCCACTGACAGTGCATATTCAGTTAGCCAACCAGCAAAGAACTCTTTTTGTGCATTTGGATCAGATGTCCAGCCCGGCAGCATGATTCCAAAAACAATCGCCGCAGACACATAGATAAATGTCCAGATTCCCGCCTCAGTCATTGTTGTCTCTTTGTTGCGACGAACAATCGCCAGAGTTAAGTCAAAGAGAATTACAAGAGAGAGAATTCCAATGGTCAATAGCCACGTAGATGTTGATTCCATCCGCGTATTCTGTCACTTAGTGATGCATCCAGATGGTTGAAATGGCGGGAATTGTCATTTTTCCATCGCGAGCATCAACGGTTCCTGCGCTCACGATCAAGAGTTTTCCGCTTAATTCAATCTCAATAGGTGAATCTGACAAGTTCATATAGACGGAAACATCGCCGCGGCGCACCGCGAGCAAGGTAGAGCTATGTTTTCCATGATTCGGTGATTCAAGCCAGGTGATAGGGCCCTGATCAATCAGATGATCAGTGCGTAATTTCAAAGCATTACGATAAAGATTGAGCGTGCTCTTTGGATCTGCGCTCTGCTTTTCAACCGTGAGATCATTCCACTTATCAGTCAGTGGCAACCATGGTAATCCGCTTGTGAAACCAAATGGAGCCGTTTCGCCACTCCAAGGAAGTGGCACTCGTGCGCCATCTCGGCCTTTTTGCGCACCCTTGGTTCTGAAATAAATTGGATCCTGTCGTGAACTATCTGGAATCTCTCCATCAGATAAACCTAATTCTTGTCCGGCAAAGACATAACAAGAACCAGGTAAAGCTAAAACAAAGAGAGCAAGGGCGCGAGCCTGTACTTCACCGATACGCGAGGCAACTCGTGGAGAGTCATGATTGCTAAGTGCCCATGTAGGAAGTGCGCCAACTGTTTCCATTAACTCGATTGAACGAGTTACAACTTCATAAAGGAAATCTGCTTTAAATGGTGCATCCAATAAGTCAAAGTTAAATACTTGATGAAGCTCATCACTTCTAACATATCTGGTTGCATTAACAGGGGGGTGCACCCACGCCTCGGCAACGGCCATGACTTCGCGATCTTTATAGGAGTCAAAGAGTTTTCGCCATTGGCGATAGATCTCATGTACACCTTGTCGGTCGAAGTAAGGAACCGTTGGCAGCAAGGCATTTCGAATTTCGGGATCCATAGATACATCTAGTCGAAGCGCATCGCTGATTCCTTGTGGGTCGGGGTGATTTGTTAAAAGATTCTCTTTTACTAATCCATGTGCAACATCAATGCGAAAACCATCAACTCCTAGATCTAACCAAAAACGCAAAGTAACTTCGTAATCACTGACAACTTCAGGGTTGTCCCAATTCAGATCTGGCTGAGAAGAATCAAATAGATGTAAGTAATACTGACCATCTTCTACTTGCGTCCATGAGGGTCCGCCGAAAAGAGAGATCCAATTGTTTGGTGGCGTTCCATCTGCATTTGGTTCATGAAAGTGAAAGCGAGCTCGCTCGGGTGATCCTCGACCAGCCTTAAGTGCTTGCTGAAACCACACATGCTGATCGGAAAAGTGATTAGGGACAACGTCAACGATTACTTTTAAGCCCAAGGAATGTGCGACCTGAATGAGTTCCTTTGCATCATCAAGGTTTCCAAAGCGTGGATCAACATCTCGAGGATCAGCAACGTCATATCCACCATCCTTATTAGGAGATGTATAAAAGGGGCTCAACCAGATTGCATCAACGCCAAGACCTTTAACGTATTCGAGTTTGGAGATGATTCCGGGTAGATCGCCTTCACCATCACCATTACTATCAAAAAAAGACCGTGGGTAGATTTGGTAGATGCTTGCTTGCTTCCACCACGGTGACGACTTCATGGGTTCAGGCTACGGATAAGGCAAAGTTCGGACAATGTAAAAAGGATGTAAGTACCCCTCGTATGTTTCTCTTTTATAACGTTTATTCATGCCGTTACACTTAGTGCATGGATCTTCTGCTTTTTGCCCTTCTTTTGCTCATTCTGCTCGGGACCCTTTATTGCATCCGTTCTTTACGAGCCCTTCACAGCAAAGTTTCAAAGAAGAGTGATCAGATTACTAGAGAGATTCAAAAAGTTACAGTTGAAAACAAAAAGCAATCAATGATTGCTTACCGACAAACTGAGGCATTTATTCAGCTCAGTAATTTAATGCAGTTTAAATCTGCAATCCCACCGACACGTAGTTGGGCAGCATCGCCAGATCTTTTACTTCTGATTTCTGAAATAGTAAAGAAAAATAAGCCAGCACTTGTTGTAGAACTTGGATCTGGGGTATCGACCTTGGTATGTGCAAAGTCTGGTGCTCGAAAAGTAATCAGCATCGATAATTCTGAGCAGTATGGTGGGAAAACTCGAGATCTTCTGAAAGAGCATAAAGTTCGCGGAGTAGAGATTCGCATTGCGCCTTTGCGTCCATACGCAAATGGTTCAGAATGGTATGAGGTTTCAGTACTTAAGGATTTGAAGAAGATTGATTTACTTATTGTCGATGGTCCACCAGGATCCAAAAATCCAGAGGCCAGATACCCGGCCCTAAGGGAATTTAAAGATAAGTTGTCAGCAAAGGCCATCGTGATAATTGATGATGTGAACCGTGATGGAGAGCGCAAATTAGCCGAAGATTTTGCAAAGGCGCTGCCTAACCACACCTTAACAATTCTGGATCATGAAAAAGGCACAGCGATAATCTCACCTCGCTAATTAGATGCCAATTACCCGCGAAGAGGCTTTCCAAGAGGCTGCCTCGAAGATTCTAGACACATCAACTTTTGTCCGCGCCGTTTTATCTGGTCGTCGCAGAAACATGGTTGTTGATTTTGAACGTATCGATATTCGGCTTGTTGATATAAAAGGTGTTCTACACCTGCAGTTGATGCAAAACGATGGACGTGCAACTACGACAAAGAATCTCTTGCCCGTGGCAATTGAAGTGAATCAGCTGCTCAACAGTGGTTACGCAAACATTTTGGTGGAAAGCACTTATGAGGCCTACACCATCAGAATCACGAAGAGCGGGGATGCTCAAGTTCATACAGAGAAGCGTCAGTCTGAACAAAACCTGACGCACGATAAAAAGAAAGATAGATTGCTAGATTCCAGCGATCCGTTCTTGCAAGAAGTTGGTATCGCTGATGCAAAAGGCGTTATCAAACCTTCTCGTCAGGATAAATACAAACAAGTTGAAGAGTTCTTGCGCTTATTATCGCCCGCATTAAATGCTGCAATTGAAGCAGGTCAGATTCATAAGCCAACTACTGCTAATCCACTTCGAATCACTGATCTTGGTTGCGGTCATGCTTATTTAACTTTTGCAGCCCATCAGTTCTTGATGAACTCTGGCATTCCAGTCGTTGTGACAGGTATTGATATACGACCTGAATCTAGAGATCGCAACAATGCAATCGCTGAAAAGCTTGGCATTACAAAGACCATTTCCTTCAAGGCAGAAGAGATTTCAAAGACAACCGCAGGCACTGCAGATATTGCTATTGCTTTACATGCCTGCGATACCGCAACCGATGATGCAATTGCTTGGGCGGTCAACGGGGGATCTAAGCTTTTGTTGATCGCGCCTTGTTGTCATCATGATGTTCAAAAGCAGATTAATGAAGCACCTGAACCTTGGGGAGCACTCACAAAGTTTGGATTAATGAAGGAACGTCTAGGTGATTTACTTACTGATTCATTCAGAGCGCAGCTCTTAAGACTTGTTGGGTATCGAGTCGAAGTAATTGAATTTATCGGTGGAGAGCACACACCGCGCAACTTGATGATCCGCGCAGTAAAGACTGATGCAAAGCCAGAGCAGTTAGATATCGATAGATATCTGGAGATTACCGCTCAGTGGGGTGTGAAGCCTGCTTTAGAGAAGAAACTTTCCACGCTTAACATCCGTTAGACTTAAGGCATGTCTAAGGTCCTCGCATCTCTTCCAGTTGGTGAAAAGGTTGGAATCGCTTTTTCTGGCGGTCTCGACACATCAGTGGCGGTTGCCTGGATGCGCGATAAGGGTGCTGTGCCTTGCACCTACACCGCAGATCTTGGCCAGTATGACGAACCAGATATTGATTCAGTTCCAGGCCGTGCAAAGGAATACGGCGCGGAGATTTCACGCCTAGTTGATTGCAAGAGTGCACTAGTTGAAGAAGGTCTCGCAGCGATTGCTTGCGGAGCTTTTCATATTCGCTCTGGCGGAAAGCAGTATTTCAATACAACACCTTTGGGTCGCGCAGTAACCGGAACAATGTTGGTTCGTGCGATGCACCAGGACTCAGTTGAAATCTGGGGCGATGGATCAACATATAAAGGTAATGACATCGAACGTTTTTATCGTTACGGCCTGCTTGCAAACCCCAACCTAAGAATTTACAAGCCTTGGCTTGATCAAGATTTTGTAACCGAACTTGGTGGGCGTAAGGAAATGTCTGAGTGGTTAGTTGCTCATGGGCTTCCTTATCGCGACAGCACTGAAAAGGCGTATTCGACTGATGCAAATATTTTGGGTGCAACTCATGAAGCAAAGAGTCTGGAAAACCTAGATACATCGGTAGAGCTAGTTCAGCCAATCATGGGTGTTCGATTCTGGGATCCAGCGGTAAAGATCGACACTGAGGATGTAAAAATCACTTTTAATCAGGGACGTCCTGTTTCGATCAATGGAAAGTCATTTGATGACGTTGTTGATTTGATGAAGGAAGCCAATGCAATTGGTGGTCGCCATGGCTTAGGAATGGCTGATCAGATCGAAAATAGAATTATTGAAGCCAAGAGCCGCGGAATTTATGAAGCTCCGGGAATGGCGCTGTTGTTTATCGCTTACGAGCGTTTGATCAGTGCAATCCACAATGAAGACACAATTGCTAATTACCATGCCGAAGGTCGTCGTCTCGGACGCCTTTTGTATGAAGGCCGCTGGTTTGATCCACAAGCATTAATGCTTCGCGAATCACTAATGCGTTGGGTCGCATCTGCCGTTACGGGAGAAGTAACTATTCGCATGCGCCGTGGTGATGATTACTCAATTATTAATACAACTGGTCCAGGCCTTAGTTACCATCCTGAAAAGCTTTCAATGGAACGCACCGAAAACGCCGCATTTGGGCCAGTAGATCGCATTGGCCAGCTAACAATGCGCAACCTTGATATTGCCGATACCCGTGCCAAGTTGGAGCTTTATCGCTCTCAGGGCCAGATCGGTGATGGTGAATTTAAGCTAATCGGCGAAATCGAATAACAAGGAGAACAATGCCAAAGAAAACCCTATTGAAAGTATTTGCAGCTCTTGCCGTATTAGCAATTGCATTTGCATCAATTACAACACTCGGAGGAGATGACAACGTGTCAGGATCAGCAGCAGGACTTCCAGTAGTTACTGGTAACGCGGGCGAAGCGCCAACAATTACAGCTCCAACAGGTGAAGCACCAACAACTTTGCAAACACAAGATTTGATCGTTGGAACAGGAACAGAAGTTCTACCAACTTCAACACTGACAGTTCACTACACATTGATGACGTGGTCTAACGGTGCATTAGTTGAATCATCATGGAATGGCGGACAGCCAGCAACATTCCCACTATCTGGCGTAATCGCTGGATGGCAAGAAGGTCTACCAGGTGCAAAAGCAGGTGGACGTCGTCTATTGGTGATTCCTGCTGATAAGGGATACGGCCCAAGTGGTTCAGGCCCAATCGGACCAAATGAAACCTTGATCTTCGTTGTAGACATCATCGCTGTTTCATAACAAGCCTTAAACAAAACCCCATCGGCCACTGTGGCTGGTGGGGTTTTGTGTTTGTTCACAACTTGTTCATTTACGGGATGTACTCTTCCCGACATGAAGAAAGTGTTAGGCGAGTACCTGGGATCGACATTACTGGTTGCAATTGTTGTTGGCTCCGGAATTATGGCCACCAATCTTTCAGAAGATGTTGGCGTTCAGCTCTTAATCAACACAATCTCAACTGTCTTTGGGTTAGCGGTATTGATTCAAATTCTTGGACCAATTAGCGGAGCTAATTTCAACCCAGTTGTGACAATGGTCGATCTGATTCAGAAGCGCACCAACTTTGTGACTTTTATTCAATACGCAATAGCTCAAACAGCTGGCGCAATAACAGGTGCCATATTGGCAAATGCGATGTTTAGTCATGAGTTGATAGAGATTTCAACCAAGGTTCGTAGCGGCGGCAACCAATACTTAGGTGAAATTGTTGCGACCGCAGGATTAATCTTGATCATTAATCTTATGATCCATCAAGAAAAAACAGCCTTGATTCCAGTAATCGTTGCATCGTGGATTGGTAGTGCTTACTTCTTCACAAGCTCAACATCCTTTGCAAATCCAGCTGTCACCGTGGGTCGAATATTCTCTGATTCATTCGCAGGAATCGCACCTGAATGCGTCCTTAAATTTATTGCTGCTCAAATTCTCGGAGCTTTGATTGGCCTGGGCCTAACGAAGGTGCTTACTAATGACAAATAAACCAACTGTTCTCTTTGTTTGTGTTCATAACGCAGGCCGTTCACAGATGGCAGCAGGTTTCATGCGCGAGCTGGGACAGGGTCGAGTTGAAGTTCTTTCTGCAGGAAGTGCTCCGAAAGATTCGATTAACCCAATTGCAGTGGAAGCAATGGCAGAAGTTGGAATTGATATTGCAAATAACACCCCAAAGGTTTTAACAACTGAAGCGGTTCAAGAATCAGATGCAGTAATCACAATGGGCTGCGGGGATGTCTGTCCGTTTTACCCGGGCAAGCGATACGAGGATTGGGTTCTAGATGACCCTGCAGGACAAGGGATTGAATCTGTTCGAGTTATTCGGGATGAGATTAAAGGTCGCGTCGAAGCATTGCTTGCCGAGCTATTGAGCTAAGACAGCCGCGGCTATCTTTAAATCCTTTTCAAAGACCATTAACTGAGGTCCGTCTAAGGTCTGCGTCAGCGTGGCTTTGATATTTGCATCCGTTAGCTTCTGCAAACTCATTTGCGCTTCGATGTAGTTGCTAGGAGTTTGCAATGGCTTGAGCAAGCCATATTGATCTTTCTTTCCAGCTTTGATTGGCGTGATAATCAATTTCTTATTGGATGAAAATCCCCACTTAAGCACAAGAATCAATAGCGCTAAGCCAACGAAGCCACCAAAGGATTGCAAGAAGAGTCCGTTATTGATTCCACCCAGCATGCTGACAAGTCTACTTTTCCCAGATAATCTCGCCACATGGATGTAGTCACAGATCGTTTATTCCGCCATCTTG
>Ga0208853_1000269_pt1 | contig 15816 bp, 31 predicted proteins | sample LakMenEpi03Oct11_FD_150667 | JGI IMG/M metagenome (GOLD analysis project Ga0208853, IMG submission 150667) | Freshwater microbial communities from Lake Mendota, WI - 03OCT2011 deep hole epilimnion (SPAdes) | ecosystem: Environmental > Aquatic > Freshwater > Lake > Epilimnion/Euphotic zone ... | reverse complement strand
GCTTCAACATGTAGTTTAGCAAATTCAATCATTGCTTCTTCTACTGAGTGTTTATAAAACATATCATCAGCATCAGCACCAAAGGATGTTAACCATTCTGCTGCTGTTGGTATTTTTTCCATATTACTATTTATTTTCTATAATATCTATCAACTTGACCAAGCAAGCAAGTTCTGCTTCCTCGTAAGTATAAAAATCTTCATCATATAATTTACCTAATGATTCTCCAGGTTTTGTGATGTGCCATTGCCAAGATTCTTGACTTATAGATGTAATAGTTGAGTGTGATTGATACTTCTCTCTAAACCATCTTAAAGCCAAAGCTTGTTCTGAAACTCTTTCAGCACTATTTAATGGTAAATCATCTAACTCTTCTATTGTAGTAGCGGAATAATGTATATAACCAAGTTTTTTTAATTCTTTAAATATTTTCATTTGTTATGTATTTAAAAGTGAATCCACTACATTGTTTTTGTTTGTTTCTACAACATTTAGAAATAGAACCACAATCTATATTAAGTTGTCTTGATGCTTCTCTTGCAGACTCAAACTCTTGTATCAAATTGTTCTCTAAATCATATTGTCCTACTTTTTTTCTAAGTTTAATAGAGTGTTTTTTTCTTTCTTCAAGGTTTTTGTATCTTTCTTTATGACCATTAGATGTAGAATATTTACCTCTTTTTAAACCTATCATTGCTTTAGATATTGCTTGTTTTTCTTCATCACTTCTTTTTCTACCAAGCAAAGCATTTTTAATTTTACTTTTAGTAGAATTATTGTGACCTACTCCTTCACCACCCTCTGATAAATTACATAGGTTAGTGTTAGAGTAATAAGAAATCCAATATTTTTCTCTTTCTGCCCAATTATCATTACACTCTTCTATAATTTCCATTATAGGAAGTAAATCATTTGACAATAATTTAAATATCCAAGAAGCTAATTTTTTACTTCCTGTTTTTTCCAAACACTTTTTACTTTTATGTTGAGCAAATCTTCTTTTTATATTATTAGTTTTACCAACATACTTTACTTCAAAAGTTTCAGGATGTTTAAGTACATATATGTATGTTTTCATACTATATACTCTACAAAAATTATACCAACAAGTGTTTAGATGACACTTTGTCTATTAATTCTTTTAGTAATAACTGTTGAGTTTCAGTATTTAAAGGCATTGTACCATTTTCAATACTTAATTTCTGATATAACCATCTAAATGCTTGTTGGTATAGTGGTGCAAGTGCAATTATATTTTTAAAATTATGATACTCATCTTGACCACTAATTTCATACTCTATATCTTCTTTAGTAGTATATTGACCTATAGTTATAGGATTTGGTAAATCTTCATTTCTCCAATATCCTAAACAAGGTTCATCAAATCCAAGTTGCTTCATCTTTAAAGCTAACTCATAATGTAAAAAGTCTTTCTGTAAATTTTCCATATTATTTGTTTTTGAGTATTTAACAATTTTACGCCACCTGACTAAATTTGAGGATGAGAAGTCCTCTATGCTGTACCAATCTTCACTTTTCCTATGGTCCGTTTTTTACCTAGTCTTTTTCTCAAGAAGACAGCATAATTTTTATAAATAACGTTTTTTAAAATAACATCTTTATTAATCTTATTGGGTTTAATCCCCTTCTTCATTATTTATTCTTTTTACTGTTTTTTCAGTCATTGAAAATTTAGAAATATTTTTTTTTGATTTAATCTCTCTTATTTTCATAGTTTCCATTACTTTTTTCATTTTCGGAGATTCTCCTTTTTTCTTGTAATTGCTCATATTCTTTCCAATTATACATATTTAATTCTTGCATTTCAACCATGTCTGCAATCGTCATTTGCTCAGGACAACCTTTATTTTTATTAAGTAATTTGATATAAAAATCTTTCATTTTTCCCATAATCTTAACCCTTTTTCTATAAATAATTTCATAGTAGCTGTTATTTGTGCGTGACCTAAGATGGCACCTACATCTTTTAACTTTGAAAAAGTTACATCATCTAAAAATATAGTAACTTCATTTTTTCTATTAGTTTTTGCTTTTTCAGTTAATTTATCAGCAACTGCATTAAAATCAAAAGGAAATAGATTTTGATATACCTCGGTGTGCTTTTGAAAACTTACATGTTCATAAAAATTAATTGCTAATTTTTTATTGTAATGTACTCTAATTCTAGATAAACCTGTAGCATCAGCAACAGATTGTTCTGTCATAGAAAACTTATAAATTAAAATAGCAATGAGATAAGATCTTTGATCAACTACTACTTGTAATCTTTGTTTGTTAGCTAATTTTAATAACTCATTAATTACATCATCTTTATTATATTTTTTCATACTAATTGATTGTTAATTCTAAATTTTCTTCTAAAACTTCTTGTTGATTATAGTCTACTGGTACAAATCTGGATGCATCATAACATTCATAAGGAAAAGATTTTTCTGTTAGCTGAATTTCTTTAAGTTTAAATCCAATTTTTCCCGGTTGTAAACCCATATTTAAAGCAAGAATTACTGTATATACAGCACCTTCTTTTACCCATTCATCTAATGATATTTTTGCAGGTTTGTTGCTTGAATCAATACATATAACTTTCATAACTTTCAACTTCAGTTTTTAAATCTAACTCTTTAAAGGAGTGATGTAAGTCTAATAACTCACTAAAATCTCCTGTTTTAATAGGATATTTTCCTTTATAATGTGTTAAAATAGCGCATTGTTCTGCCTGAATTGGATTTTGATTGCATATTTTAATCAAGCAAGCTATTACATATAAAAAATCATTAGATTTATCATTATGCAATACTAACTTATGTGTTTTTGTATTTTCCATACTATAATATAATTAAAAATAGGGTTAACCTAAGTTAACCCCGAAATCTTTCCATACAATTTTACTTTGATCAAAACCTTCCAAAGCTTCAGTAACCCATTTTTCATCTACGGTATCTACATAACATAATATGTGTACTATAGCTTTATCATCAGGGTTTAATCTGAGAAGCCTCCCAATACGCTGACTAGCCTTACGTTCATTACCATAAGCATGCATAATTATGCCTTGTTTAAGGTTTGGGATATTTACACCTTCATTCAATTGAAGCACAGTAGATAATTTATTAATCTGACCGGTCTTAAACATCTGAAGATTTTCTTCTGATTTAGGATTATTACTGTGATAACTGTTAGAACAAAGCTTATCAGCTTGATCTTGAGTATTAGCAAAAAGGATACATTTACTATTTATAGAGTGAAACAAAAGCTTTGCATATTTTTCTTTGGAAGGATATTCCATCATAGCTTTCATTCTCATAACTCTTAAAATATGGGCTGGCCCATTTCCTGTATCTATTCTATTGCACCAATAGTTGTAATTCTTCTCCTCAGAAGTAAGGAATTTTTTGTTTTTATTCTCAACTAAGTAATTGTTTCCACTATTTAGTTTGAGCATGTGAACATAGATGGTATAATCATTTAAGATTTTATTTTCTATAGCATCATCTGCACCAAAAGTAAATACAACTGGACAAAACTCAGCTACTAGACGGCCCTTTTCAGAATTCTTGTACTTAGGAGGAGTACCTGTTAGACCAAGTATCTTCCCTTTATAAGTTTCAAGAAAACTTCTGTGACTGTCTAGTAAACTGTGAGCTTCATCTAGATAAACTAACTCATAATCATTTGGATTACACTTGTTGAGACTTAAGTATGTGGTAAATGTTATACTTGATAAAAGATCATCCATGCCAAACTTTATAGCATCATCCTTCCAAGATTGAAAAATAGATTTTTTTGGAGCCACCACTAGAATTCTCATTAAAGAAGTTGAATTCTTACTCATGTGGTTAAGACCAACCAAAGTTTTACCTACTCCGGTACCCAAAACTATACTACATCTATTCTTAGTTTTTGTAGCTTCTAAAGCTTGTGCTTGTATTTCATCTTTTGTCATTTTGGTAAATTAAAGATTTGTTTTCTAATATATTGACCAGTCTCATCTCCTGTAGTCATAAGTTTTACAGTTTTGAGATGCTTGTCAATGTTAGCTAATACTTTAGCATGATTATAATTTCCGTATGCTTGCATAAATGCTGTCAAAAACTGAAACTTTACTGCTCTATCAGACATTCCTATCTTTAAAAAGATATCATTAAATGCTTTACACATCTCCTCTGCTCTAGAGTTGGTGATCTTGAATTCACCAGTTTTAATTTTTGAAGTACCTTGTCTAATTCCTGCATTATTTACACCAATTATAGCAAGCATGGTAATCTCTATGTCATACATGTTTTTCCATTTGAATAACTTCATATAATCTGGACGGATCATTTTCCAAGCATTGATATAATTCATCAAGTCCCAAGACTTAGAAGAATTGTTTAAATATGCCATTTTCTCAACTAAATCCTCTTCTGATTCAATTACAATGTCAATGTATGGTATAGGCATACCTTCTCTTTCTAATGCTGTGGCCAAATGCTGACCATCAATAATGTAAGTTTTCAGTATACCTTCAATAATATCTGTAGTGCAAGTAATTACACATCTAAGCACTCCCATTTTACGGATACTTGCTATCATTTTTTGTACATGCTTGCTATCAATACCTCTGTTCATAGGTAATACAGCAAATTTTGAGTAATCAGATACGTGTTTAATTTTTAATTCTTTTCCAATCATTTTCATAATCATAAATTTTAGTAATCATTTTAACCAATTCATTATTCTAGCTTCTTTTGGAAATTTGTGCACCCAATCATGACAATTTCTACAAGTAGCCCGCCAAGTGCTCTGAACTAAATAGAAAGCATCTCTGTTGGCTCCTGCATATGTATGGTGAACATCAGTAGCCATATGACTACATCCGTTCACCTTCACCATACACAAAGAGTTTTCAGTAAGATATCTTTCTCTTAGTTTGAGATACTCAGCATCTTTCTTTTTTCTTTTAGAAGAAACCAGAGGGATACCAGAATTTGTTGGTTTCTGTGTATTATTTTTGCTTTTGTGGCAACTCCAGCATTGTTTGCAATACCTGAATCCCTCATGGTTTTTCCAAATAACAGTCATCTTTTGACAACCATCACATTCTTTAAGTTTTTTCATTTTTTAATCTCGGTAACGTTACAGGCTCTTTAGTTAGATTTAAAAAGTTTTTTGGTAGTATACCTTCAGACATAAAGATAAAAATAATATCTTCTTTCTTCATGTTTAGATCTTTAAATGTCAAAGTATTTTTAAAAGAAATGTCTGTTTCAGATTCTTTTAATAACATTTCAGTAAAAGGACTTGTTGGAAACAATTGTTTAAACAACAAATTAGTGTAATGAATTGTAACTTTTTGTTTAGCAATGTTTAATACAGATTGAGCTCTTTTATAAACATTTACAATCCGTTGTTTTTTTTTACTACACATAGTAGTAAGCTCTTTTTCATCTATAGCTTGAATTCCATAGAGAGCTCTTTTATAAAGATAGTTTTGATAAGAATTGTAAGTATCCTGTTCATATTGCATATAAGTATTACCTGTATACAACTGATAATCATTGATTTGTTTTTTTAGCTTTTCCATTTTAATCATACATTTTTAATTCATAAATAAAACAGAGGGACATTGCTGCCCCTCTGTAGTTTTAAACAAAGATATATTAACCCTCTATAGAGAAATCTTCATTAGGTTGCATAGCTTTAACTTTCTCTTGAGCAGCATAAGCTGAACGCAACTCATCTACATTATCATGGTCTACAGTAACATCTACTGCTGATTCATTAAATGTAAATTTAGTTCTACGGTAGATTGGAAGTCCACCTAATGTACATACAATACCTGTCTCACCAGCAATTTTCAAATCACGTTCTGGATTCTTTTTATTGAAAGGACTTAAAGACTCTTCAATAACAATTTTACCATCTAAAGCTTGATTAGCATAAAGATTCATTTCTTTTAAATCTTCAAATAGCCCGGGCATTAGGGCACTGATGCTTTTTCTACGGATAAATCCGTTGTCATCAATCATAGTTCTAGTTTGTTGTACACGTACATAACCATAATCTGAATTATTTTCTGAAACATTAATAACAGAGCCTGTTTCATCGGCCATTACAAAAACTTTTGAGTTCATAATGTAAATTTTAAAAAAGTTAATAAATAAATTGATGTTTTGAGTAGATGTACTATAAAGCTAGTTACTCAAGCTAGCAATAAGTAAAATAATCTATAAGATTATATATCCAAGTTATCTGATAAATCAATAATATCATCAAAAGGAATATCATCAGCTGCAATGTTGTTTATAGCTTCATCATCTTGCGGATAATATTCAAAATCATAATATTCTTCTTTGGATTTTTTATTAATTGCAGAGTCTGCAAAAGGATCAGGCATATATTCACCGTAGTCTATAGACATTAAATATTGAATATCTTCATCACTAAGATTTAGATATTCTTCTATACTAAGATAAACTACTTTTCCATTAGGAAGTTGATATAGCATTATTACATAATAAATATGCAGATAAAAATATACTATCTAAATGAAACTTTAAGCCTTTTAATAATAATATTTAGCACTATATAGCTAAACAATGAAAAGGGGAGATTGCTCTCCCCTCTCATTTGGTTTGGAAAAGCATATTTACAAAATACACTTCTTAAAACTCTTCAATTACTTCCAAATCTTTGTGTTGAACATAAACAGTGTCCTTTTTTGTAGTACCATTATCCAGGACATCAGTATATTCAATATGATACTGACTATACTCATGATATCCTCTAAATTCTTTTATAGTAACAACCACTTTTCCATCTTCATCACCAAATCTTTCTTTGATAGCTTCTTTATTACTATTATAACTAAGACTATTTACAGATACTTTACACAATGTACCATCAGGTATTACATCAGGTAGTTTATTACCTAACATAAGTTTAAAGAAATATTCAGTTGCATACTGACTAGTACAGATCATAGGAGTAATCAATTTGACAAATTCTTCAGAATTTGAATCCTTGATTATCCTACCCAATGCTTTTGCTACATCGGAATTTTCATATGTTACAGATATTCTCATACTAAGTTGTAAGTTTTCTATGATTAATTATTTTATTAAACAAGTCTTCATTAAAATTAGTAAAGAATCTTTTATCTTTTATTGATGCAGAAGGTATTCTTAATTGTTCTAATGGATAAATAGTTAATTTAATGCCAGAAGATATACTAATACCCTGATTGTCTTTTATATCTGCTTTTAGATCAAATCCTAAAACAGATGATATTAAAAAATTATCTTTCATATTTTAGAAGTTAATTAACTAATAATAGTACAGCTATAATTCCAGAAAGTCCTATAATTATATATAAATACCCTGGAATTATTGTATTTCCGTATTCTTTTCTTATTACTTCATGCGTATAAATAGCCACGAGGAATAGAATAATGGAAAGGATTGCTAATAATGAGAGCATAACTTATAGTTTTAATGATTAATAAAAACAGGTAAAGTCCTGTTTATTATATAATTTCTTTATTCTCTACTTGTTCAATTGTTGTTTGACCAATAGGCATCCAAGTTGAAACATTAGTTACACAAAAATTTTGTCCTACTGGAGCATTTAACCAGGTATTATAGTCAAAATAAAATTTTTGACTATTACCGGAACAATCATTTTTAATTGTCAATGTGTAGTATAATTCACCATTTGATGTTTCTATATCATCATTAGTTATGACCCCACAATTACAAGGTTTTTCTTTTTTACAAGAAGAAAATAATAACATAGATGCTGTAATAAACAATACAGCTGATAATTTAATTTTTTTCATACGTTTGTTTTTAATTTAAGTTATTTAAATAAAGAAAATATAAGTAATCCTACAGAAAAAGCAATAAAAACATATAAACTTATTTTGAAAGGACGTAACATTTTTTCAAATGCTAATGCATCTTCTATAGCTCCAATTTGAAATTCAATATCTAATAATTCCATTATTGTGTATGGACTACCAGGTATATCATCTAAATGATTTATCAGCCGATCCCTTTCTTTATAGAGATCACTAAGTCTTTGTTTTAAATTCTTTTTTTCCATCTTGTTTAGTTTTTATCGTTTATTTTCTTTTTTTGTTGTATAGGTGCTAAATAATAGCGTGTATTTGTTAGTTATAAGTCATTTTAAGACGACTTGCTATCAATATGCTTTTGTAATTCAGCATTAATCTTTTTATTGCCTTCAATATCTTCAACCCAAATTGAATACTTACAATGATAGCAAGTATCAAATCTTTTAATTCCTGACCAACCTAAGCCTATTCTTATCTTATGTACTCCGAAGTAGCATAAAAAACGGCTTATAACACGGGTTTGCCGCAAGTTGGGCATTCGTGCTTCTATGTATGTAAGTGCTTTATTTAACATTTGTATTTCAATTTAAAATTTGTACTAATTAATCCCAACCTGACGGCAAGCCCGAAACCGTTATCACTACTCAATAACCAAATTAGGTTTACCCAGCGCATCTCTCACTTCTTGCAAGGTCATTGTTTCGGGCTTGATTTGGCGGATGTGTTGCCAAGCTATTATGTAGTCCGTGCTCCCAAGTGCCTCGCATCGGTATTTGTCTTTCCAAACACAAACAAACAGCCTTTTATCCCAAACAACATTATCATTGCTAACCAACACCCACTCCCCCGCTTGTGGTGTCCAATCGTCTTTAAGTTCTTTTTTCATCTTTTTTTTAGTTTTTAAGGGGAGTTGTTACGCTCCCTGTTTATTAAATATCTCCTGAATCTGAATAGATCACAAAGTTTGGCACATCTTTAACCGAAACAATATCTAAAATATTACTAGGTTCAAATGTAAGACCAAGTAAAATAGTCACTTAGTGACAGAAATATATAGCTAATGTCAAATACAAAATCAAATTCAAAGACCTTCTCTTCTACAAAGGCAAATACAAATACCAAGTCTCAATGTGTTAGCCAATAGTGTTTCAATAACACAATAACCTGTCTAACGGATGAGTTCTATCTCAGTTTTTATAAGTTTGAAGAGAAGCGGTTTAAAATTATTTTGTTGTATTATGGTACCAAAACCATTTATCAATTTGCTTATATGTGATTCCTGTCACTAAGTATAAAGAGTAAGAGAATCAGCTTGTGCTTATCTCTTACTCACCTAATTTAAAGTTACTGTTGGTTGTACTCAAGACCAACATTCATTACATCATACCTATCAGGACATCCTGTGGCATTACCCACTTTACTACCTGCTTTTTATGCAGCACCCATATCCTATGGGCAGTAAGGAGACGCTCTGTGTAATTATAACCTTATAAGTTTACTAGTTTTCAGGTGTATTGAACATGTCAATTACAGGCTGAAATCTAGGATCAACATTAATTCTTAATGCTGCAGTAGCTTTGATGTCTTGTTCTCTTTTAGCATTGAACTCCATCTTTAATCTAACAACTTCTCCAGTATATGCATTTCTGGCAGCTTCATATTTAGCTTCAACTTCTTGTTCAAGCTTTATTTGCTCAGCTGCTCTATCAGCATTATACTTTTGAATACGTGCATTCTCATCACTTACCAGGTTTTTAACCTTAGCTTTGTAATAATTTACACGTTGCTCATAGATCTTATGCTCTTTTGCAATAGTCTCATGAATATTCATAAGCTGATTAGAGTTGTGGTGTTTGGTAACCATAACTGGTGTTTTCTTACCAGTTTCTACCTCAAACCACTCAATGGTTGGGATCCCCGGAAGCTCTTTTCTTAAGTTACTTAATACACCATTCTTATGAATGAATTGACCTAAGTGAGCAGCCATTGCTTCAGCATCTAAATACTCAGAGTATTCAGTATCTGTGAGCTGTTGCCATCCCCAGGATTCTTCCACATTATCAAGTATATCAAAGTCTTCAATGTATTCTCTTTTAGGTATCTCTAAATGAGAGATATCTACTTGAGCATGTTTGATTCTTTTGATTTCAGCATCTTTAGACTTAATAGCTTCCATAAGGAAAGCCTGGCAAGCATGCAAAGAAGCTTTAAGCTTGAGCTTAGTTAAAAAATCTCCCGGAACAGGACTTGGTTCAACAACAAGATGTGTTTTACCATCTATAGTAATAGTCTTACTACAGTTGTTATAAGAGTCTAACTCTCTTTGAATTTCTTGTGCATTCTGATTACACAAGTTACTAATTGATTGTGCTTGAGACATACTCAAACCTTTTGTAGACAAATTTCTCATAAGTTCTGTTTTTAGAGATTTATAAATTGATTAATAAGTTTAAAAAATGGACAGTTTGTCTTCATGTCCAGGAATACGCAGAATATCACTGCCTTTCTCTTGTATCTTAGAATGGTAATGGAAAGAATTTATCTTCTAGTCCATCATTCCATTGTCTGCCGGCAAATGAATGTATTTTCTTTGTAGGAAATATTTTCTTTGCACACTCTATGGCAATAGCATCATCATATACACCATAATCACCTGATTTAGCATATAAAATCACATTATCATCTATGATTTTAATCCAACCACCATTAATTGTACCCCAATCACCTTCACTATAAATACTACTGATATCACTGTGACCATTACTAACAAAGCCATAAGGATCCCAACAAAATCTGTTGATTTTATCATCATAATGATCTTGTTGTATAATAAATTTAATACCCTTGTGATTCTGAAAATGAGTAAAGTCAAGATTCTGAGAATACACTTGACGTGCAATATTTCTCATCTTATTGTTCAATTCATAATTCTTATCAGATTCTTGTCTCCACCACTTTTCATATTCTTCTTTGGTAGGTTCTTGTGGATTACCATCAGGATAATCATCTTCATAAGCTTCTGGTTCTTCTTCAACAACAACAGTTTGTTGTGCTTTAACAGCAGCTTGAATGATATCTAATCTAGCAGCTAATGTCAAGATTTGATCTTCTTGTTCTACTTGGATCTTATATTTATCAGGTTGAACAACAGATAGAAATATATCCATCTGATCTTTGGTAACACTAAAGTTCCAACTACCACCGGCAAATGATTTAAAATCACTGCTTGGTACTTGAAATGTGCTATGCTTGGTAGAACAAGTAATACTGTTTCTACCATAGGTTACTACTTCATATAACCCTGGTTTAGAATGTAAATGAATTTTCATTTTGAGTTTATTTTTAAATTATTAATTAAGTTTCTATAAGTTGAGTACCCTCTGCACTCAGTTGTAATAATAGTTTCCAGCTCCGGTTGCTGCCACTCATTACAGCTAATGTGCTTAACTGTAACTAATCTGGACTACAATATTATTACAACTGCTCACCCTTGGATGAGTTAGAGCAAAGGTTTATCAGTCCAAATAAATAATTTACTTGAACTAATATTTTGAATATTTCTTCTTATTGTTGTTCTGTTATATCCAGTAGCTTTAACAGCATCTTGTATTGATTTATAAACAGCAATAGGTATTTTATTTTTATCATATTGATAAATTGTTTTTGAAGGTTTTCCTCCTTTATTGCCTAATCCATTGGTATTATTCTTGTTTGCATTAGCTATTTTCTGTTTTGTTTTATCAGACATAATTCTTCCTAAACAATTCTTATTACCAATACCAGCACCTGCACCACCATTAGAAGAGTTGCATAAATCATAACCTTGATTCTTATAGTAATCAATCCAATAGTTTTCTCTACTATTTCTAATTGAATACTCACAAACTTCAATTATATCCATTATTGGAGCAGAAGTTAAACTTCTTATCCAATTACTGATATGTCTTTTATCCTTAAAAGCTCTTGAGTTGTTTATATGTCTACTCAATCTTCTTTTAGGATCATTTGTTTGTCCTACATATCTAATTTTATTAGTATTAGGATCTGTCAAGGTGTATATAGAAATCTTCATAATACAAATATACTAAATATATTTGAATTGGGAAACAGGAATGGTGCATTACTACTTTGCTTAACATCAACAACCCCCTCAAGTATTACTACTTGTATGTAAACCGCGTAAGGTGCAAAGGTCAAAAACCTCCAGGCAGTTATTTACAGTTGATGTATTAAATGAGCAGTTTTTATTCATGCTCAGGAAAGATCATTAATATAAACTAGAAAGATCCGGTTCCTTAATGAAGCTTACTTCTTGTTTATACTGTTGAAGCAACCATTCTTTATTTTCCTTACTCATTTTGGTAATTTCCATAATTTGTAATTCATTTAATGGTTGCTTAAAGAGTTTTTCTGATGTTTTTATTAACTCTTGATTAAGAGTGTTATCAGAAGGCATGTATACATTAACATGCTTAGGAGTTCTAATGTGTGCTGTTGAATTCATAAGATATAAATTTATTGGTGAGGACTTGCCTGTGTTAGGTACACAGGACTTGATTAATGTTGTTAATGGTTATACTGATCTAGTCAGTATTAATAAAGTAATAGACAAATGTAATACAGTATCCTACACTGCATTTAGACCGCTGAGTCTTCATTTGAATTAAACCGAATTCCACTTCAGTCAGCTGTATTCTCCCAAGTGGAATCTTGTGGAGGAGAATAGATAATGGCATACCACATATTACTGCTGTGGTCAACAGGATCACACTGCCGGATTACTCCCGTGTATAACACTGCCTAGTTTAAATTAAACTCACATAGCTTTATCAATACTATATGTAAAATACCTGATTTTTGAGTCTGCACTAACTTTGGATTCATATCACTGCAAATGATATGTCAGCACTATACTCTCTTTGCAGGAGAGATATAGAACCCAATAGTAGCCCCACAGGTTTGTCACTGTTTGCTAACAGTAAAGAAAGTAATTTATAGTCTTACTCAGGACTAATACTTTGTAGTATCATCAGTAGGTTGTAGTGTTCTTACTCTCATAAACCTACAATTTGAGATGCCATTACAGGACATTTAAATTGTTTTCATATGACGCTTTTAATTTATTACACGGTGGTCAACCCGTGGAATCAAGAACCTATCTAGTATAGGATTACCTGCAAATCAGTGCAAGTTTTACCAGTTAAGGTTATAACTAGAATGTTTAAATAGAGACTACCCTGCAAGAGAGTAGTCTGGAGTCATAACTACTACCAATCCTACTGCAGGATGTTGGTATTTATGTAGTACTTTATAACCTTCTTTACACTTCATGTGTATAAGGTCATTAATTTCCATGCCCATAGACATGGCTTGATCTTCAGTGATTGTAAAATCTGCCATTGGTTAAATATTTATAGGTTATCAGCATTAATAAGACTATCAAGGTCTGAGTATTTACCAGAATATACTTTTTTAGATTGAACTCCCTCAACCCATATACTATCTTCTGATACTTCCAAGTAATATTCTATGTCTATATTACCGCCTACATCAGTGTAGTTTCCCGGAGTCTTTGTTTCTCCATCTGAAACACCAACTACATGTATAAGTAATAGTAAGAATGCTAAAGAAGATAACTTACCTGTAATAACTCCAATGATAAATGAATCATTAATCTTCATATGTTTGTTTTAATTGGTTACTAGTCTAGGTTTAGCTATATAAAATCTATATAATACTAAGTATTATAATAGTAAAATACTAACTAGATAGAAGGTATAAATGAGGTAAGAGTTGGTATATAGATAAAACACACCTATCTATACACGTGTTCCGCATTTTTTAACTACTTGATTATCAATACCAAAGTCTACTTGCTCCACACGGTGGAGACTCAGTAATCTCAGTAAAGAAATAAAGTAAATATGATACCTGATACATGCAAGTAGCAAGTATCTAAATTCTAATGAGCCTATGTCAGGCACATTTCCATACAGAAACTTTTAAATATTAATATTTATGTTTCTACTTTATACACTCTATAAAGAGTGTAATCATCATTTCAGGTTATGGGTTAGAAAAAAAAGGGAAATGTTTCAGGTAGGAAAAAATAAAGAATGACTCCTAAGAGTCATCCTTTATTTCTAAGACTACTTAGTAGTCTTTGCTTTGGGTGTTGCTTCGGCAACATCAAAGCTAGCATCTTCAGATGCTTTGGCAGTGAAGTCCTCTTCATCTGCCTCATCATCATCATCATCTAGTAAGCTAGATGCTGCTGATGAGATAGGTGTGCTATCAGCATACCTCTTTGCAACTTCAGTTGCATAGGCTTGGCCAAAGTCTCCACCGGAGGCTTTGGTAACAAGCATCTCAAATTGCAGGTCACTCTTATCAAGAGTGAATGAACCTGCATTAGCACCCGCTTGTATTTGATACAAAGGGTGCTTCATATTCTTGCCCGGCAACGGGTAAGAAGTGAAATAAAGTGGAACTTTATTGCCACTAGCATCAGTGATGGGTTTACCATCAATGGTGCTTTTAAAGGCAGGTTCCCTGTCTTTATAATTAGCCTTAACGAAGTTGGCTAATTCAGATGAAGTTCCGTGAACTTCATAGATGGCTAAGGCTCCGCCTTTGCCCATCTTGAGAAATTTTGCTGTAAGCATAATTTATTAATTTAATTGATTTATCAATTTAAGTTTAGGGTTAGAAAAAAGAGGGAAAAAAGAAAGAAAGGGAATTACTTCCCTTTCTTTATTGCTAGCTCACCATGGACTTTGACTGAATAGACAAAACCCGTGGTGCTTGCCTTAAGGTCTACAAGAAAGGTTTTACCTGCCTTGAGGCCTTTGGCTCTGGTTTTACTTATCACAAATGGTTTCATACCATTTGGGTATAAGATAAAACTTGTTTTGGAATGAGGGTTACTTATAACCCGAGTTACTAAACTATTCATAAGATAAAATTTAAAGATTTTATATTATGACAAGGGTTAGCTTTCCAGCTGGTATGTTATCATGCAATGATCACATAACTAGCTGTAGTATCATGCATAGCATGATACATCAATAGAAACATTTTCTGACAAGAAAATTTTCTTGCAAAAGATGACCGAATTCATTTGGTCATCTTGCAGCACCAGGGGGTACCCCTGCCGAGCGGAGAGGCCCGGGGGTCTCGCAGTAAGGACCCACCACATCTTCTAATATATTGTGGTACCAGTATTCCAAAAAGTTTTTATATTTGTGCTATGGCTTATATAGAACATAATTTTTTTCCGCTGAAGGTTTTTGTACGCAATGAGTACATGTATCAGCACCAGAAGGGTTGCGGGGAGTTTACTCCTGGTGTGGTTATCTCAGTAAGGTGTATGCCGGGGCAGGCTGCACTGTTTCAAGTGTTGCTTGAGAATGGTGTGCTTAGAGATAAATTACCCTCTCATGCATTGCTTACTGAACCTGAGTTACCAAATCCTGACTTACCTTTCCATTATTTACAAATATGGAATTGTTTTTCCTATAATTTTACATTACTTAGTTTATCATATTTATATGATACTAGAGTAGAAGTTTATATGAAAGACAAACAGTTTTATCCAGGAAACTACTACGCAACTATTAATTGGGGATCCTCTGATATAAATACTGATATCTCTTTAGCGGAAGATCCTTTGGAACATAAGAGTCATCACATAATACTTTTAGATAACGGGCAGATAGCACTGCAACCAAATAATAGAATTAAATGGTCAGAACCTAGCTTTGTTACTAAACCTTTTCCGGAGAAACCAGATTATTTAGTAAACAAGGACTGGTATAATTGTGAAGGGTTTGAGAAATGGAGAACAGAAGATTCTGAAAGAATGTTTTATGATAATGAATAATTTATATATTTGTAAAAAGTTAATTTATTTGCTTTTCTGATGTTTTGTTTGCAGAGACCCCAGATAAATATCTGGGGT
>Ga0208853_1000266_pt1 | contig 15847 bp, 13 predicted proteins | sample LakMenEpi03Oct11_FD_150667 | JGI IMG/M metagenome (GOLD analysis project Ga0208853, IMG submission 150667) | Freshwater microbial communities from Lake Mendota, WI - 03OCT2011 deep hole epilimnion (SPAdes) | ecosystem: Environmental > Aquatic > Freshwater > Lake > Epilimnion/Euphotic zone ... | reverse complement strand
ACGACTACACAGGAACCATTTTAATTCCCGTTTTTGAAACCTATGAAAAGAGCATTATTCCTATTGAATTCCATTTGGCATCAGTAACTTCCAATGTTTTTTGTGGAAAGAAAGACACGCATTATATATATGAAAAATTTGATTGCACTCATCTTTTTATTGGGTTAGGAAAAGAAACCGATTATAAATCTGTTAAAACAATTTTCAGAAGAATAGCAGCAAAGCAATCTGATATTTTAGGAAAAAATGTAACACTTATAATAATCGAAAAATTCGACAGTACTCTAATAGAAGCAGCAGTTTCTGGATTAATTTTAGGAACTTACAATCTGGGTCATTATAAAAAAACAGAAAAACATCCTTTTTTACATAAAGACTTTGTGTTACAATATATTTCAAAAAATGATTGTAAAGATACTTTTGAAAAAGGCATTAAAATTGCCAATGCGCAATTGGAAACTATGGCTTTAGTCGATTTACCGCCCAATAAAGTCAATCCAAAATACTTAGCCAATTGGGCTCTTGAAACTGGAAAAAAATACGGGTTTGAAGTAACTGTTTTTGATCGAAAAAAAGCTACAGAAGTTGGTTTGCATTCTTTCCTTGCTGTTGGAAAAGGAAGTGCTAATGAACCACAATTCATCATCATGGAATATCAGCCAACCAGTGCCAAAAAACATATAGGTTTGGTTGGCAAAGGAATTACATTTGATACTGGTGGCTTGAATATTAAAACTGCAGGTATGGTCCAAATGAAATGCGATATGGCAGGTGCAGCGGCAGTTTTAGGTTCGATGCAACTCATTGCCGATTTGAAATTACCGTATCGAGTGACCGCAATTGTTCCTGCTTGCGAAAATTCAGTAGATGCACATTCGTTTCTGCCAAGTGACGTCATTCAAAGTTATGCCGGACATTCCATTGAAATTATTGACACCGATGCCGAAGGAAGATTGATTTTGGCGGATGGTTTGTCCTATTTAATTAAAAACTACAAACCTGAAACTGTGATTGATTTGGCAACTTTGACAGGCAGTGCTGTGGGAACTTTTGGCTATGAATGTGCCGCTTTGTTTACGAATAACGATGATTTGTCAAAAAAACTGCAACAATCGGGAGATGCAATAGGAGAACGGCTTTGGCAATTACCACTTTGGGATGCTTATAAATCTGATATTGAAAGTGAAATTGCCGATGTAAAAAATTATTCTGGAAAACCAGTTGCTGGGGCCATTTCGGCTGCTAAATTTTTAGAATTTTTTACTGATGAACATCAATCTTGGGCACATTTAGACATTGCCGGAGTGGCTTTTGGCGATGATGAATTTGCAAAAACCAAGCACGCTACTGGCTATGGGGTGCATCTAATTACAAAATTTATTGAAAATCTATAGCATATGGATAATCCAACCAAAAACTTCATTTGTATTTCCAATTATTTTAAAGGGAATGATTTTTTAATCAACTTAAAAAAACAAGGCAACCGAGTGTATCTCATTACTTCAGAAAAACTAAGGGAAAAACCTTGGGCCTTTGATTATATTGATGAAATATTTTTTATGCCGGGTCAAGATATTGATTGGAATTTGGATGATTTATTAGTTGGTGTCGCCGGATTAATGCGCGAAAGAAAGATTGATGGTATCGTAGCTTTGGATGATTTTGACGTTGAAAAAGCTGCCTATTTAAGGGAAAATCTCAGAATGCCTGGAATGGGACAAACCACAGGAAGGTATTTTCGAGACAAATTGGCAATGCGAATGCGTGCCAAAGATGCGGGAATTTCGATACCCGCTTTTAGTCCATTGTTTAATGATGACGAAATCAATGAATATGCCGATACTGTTTCGCCACCTTGGGTCTTAAAACCCCGTTCGGAAGCTTCGGCATCTGGAATTATGAAAGTGCATTCAAAGGAAGAATTATGGCGGAAAATTCATGAATTGGGTAACGAAAATAGAATAAAATATTTAGTAGAGCAATTCAAACCAGGAGCAGTATTTCATTGTGATGGACTAAATTGGCAAGGTAAAACCCTGTTTTCTATAACTTCCCAATATTTAGCCACACCAATGGAGATTTCACAAGGTGGCGGCATTTTTAGAAGTGCCAATATTCCATACAATTCAGCGGATGACAAAGCTATCAAAAAAATGAATGAACAAGTGATGAAAGCTTTTGGAATGCAACATGGTGCTAATCATACTGAGTTTATCAAATGCAATGATGACGGAAAAATATATTTTTTAGAAACCGCTTCTCGGGTTGGTGGTGCACATCTTGCCGAAATGGTGGAAGCGGCATCTGGTGTCAATCTTTGGGGTGAATGGGCAAAAATTGAAGATGCTTTAGTGAAAGAAAAAGAATATAAACTACCAACTATTAAAAAAGAATTTGCCGGAATTGTATTAACCCTATCCAAGTTTGAACATCCCGATTTATCTGGGTTTAATGATAGTGAAGTCTGTTTCCGTGTACCGCTGGAATACCATGCTGGATTGATTGTAAAAAGTGATAATCATGCTAGAGTTCGTGAATTATTAGATGATTATGCCGAACGATTAATACGAGATTTTGCTACGGTTGCTCAGCAACAAGCCGTTAATAAATTGCATTAATTTCAAATCTAACCTATAAATTAATGTTTTTTTTCTATTTTCAACCCTGTCAGAGTTTCAAACTCTGACAGGGTTTTTAAAAACTAAAAAAAGTAGTTTGAAAAAATGAAAACCTACACAAAACTCAACTTCCATTCCCATACCTTTTGTATTTGGAAAGAAGTTCTTTTTGATGCAATCAAAGAATTAAAAGTAAACTACACTAGTCAATCTGGTAGTCACTATATTTTTACTGCTGAAGGATTGTATCGTATTTCCAATCATTGGGGAAGAGTTTCTAATTGTCATTGGCGCTTAATTCCTTTAGCGGATTTTAAAAATCAAAATACTACAGTTGCTTTTGCTAATTGGACTGATTTTTATTCCAACGATGATACTTCAAAACTCTTTTATATCAAAGCTAATATAAAGACGCAAGAAGTGAATTTTTACCATAAACAATCATTAGAAAACGATGATAAAGTGGTTTTAAGAAATGCTAAAGACACCGCTAAAATCATTAGAACCATTAAAGAAATAGTTACTGAAGCCGCTTGGGCTAAGTATTTACATTATGAGGATTTGGAAGAATTACGAAAAGAAATTATTGAGCAATTGATTACGACAGAGAAAAGTTTTTTGGAAATAAAAAAAATATATTTTTAAGTTGTCATTTCGACAAATGAGACTAGTGTGAAAGCAAACAAATTAAACAAATTACATAATCTTTATTGCTTGATGTGATTTCTCCTTCGTCGAAATGACAAGTTTGCATTTAAAATGATAAAAGATCAAATTACTTCTCAAACATCCCAACCGTTCCGCCAACCCAATCCTTGTCCTTATTGAACTTTACGCCAATCATTTCACCACGACTTAAACGAACAAGATTGGTGACTAGAGTAGGAGATGGAGCATCTTTTTTCCAAACGGCAAGCAATCGAACTTCGGCTTTTACCAAACCATCTGGGCTTTCAATAATGGGTTTGTAGTGCACTTTTTTCTGAAGAATGTATAAATCTTTTTCGGTCACGGCATCGATATCTTCTCGTTTTACGTGGAAAATAACACCACTTCCAGAGAAAGAAAATAATGGTTTCAAGACATAATTCTCCAAATCAGTTGGAATTTCCTTTAAATCGGATAGGAGTGTCGTTTCAATAAAATATTTTCCTTTAAAATAAGGTAAAATGAATTTACTAATTCTAAAAAACCAGTTGGGATGTCCAGCCCATTCTACATCAATATCTGAAGAAAAATCAAAGTTTAATTGTAAATCCGTTCGCAAATCCAATTCATCAAAAATGACACGATTGTAAATTCGTTTTACTAGAATTTCAACTCCTTTTTCATTCTTATAAAACAGTTGTTTTCCTTTTTGATACAATTCCGTTACACAAACAATAGGAATTCCAATGTCGCTATGACAGTAATAAAAATCAATTTTTGTGTTTTGCTTTTCGGGTTCAATTTCCAGAAGTATTACATGTTCTTTTGGAAAATCATTGCAAATCACTTCCTCAATTAGTTTTAAATAACTTGTGGGGTTTAAACCATTTAAAAAAGGTGTTAGCTCGGAAAGAAAAGGGTAGTGGCTAACAAATTTTTGAGATAAATGATTTTGAAAATTGAATAATGAAGGAAAACCTTGTACTTCGATAAGTTTGGGAACAATTTCACCGTTTTCTTCACAAATCCCAAAATCGATAGCTAAAAAAGTGGTGTGTTGGTCTTCATTTGGCACTTTTCTGTTCAGTTCCAATGCTCTATCAGTAAGCGATTTGAAATCAACTCTCTTAATAAAATCAATAACTTGCTGACAACCTTCAAGCAATTGTGCTTTCAATTCATTGGTAATAAAAAAGGGTGTTTCGCCAATTCGGAAGGTTACTTGATAATCAAAATCAGCATTAATATCATCAATGAAAGCATTGTACTTTTCTACTGTGAAATTATCGTTAAAAAGTTGACGGTATTTGGAATTCATATTAAAAGTATTAAGACGGAAGTATTAAGTATTAAGATTGATTAATAATTAGTAATAAGATAAAGATGACTGTAAAGATCAAATGTCTTGATACTTAATACTTAGTACTTGATACTAATTAGACAATGTTTTTCTATGTTTCATCAAATCATTAATTGCATTTCGAAGGAAATTTGGAATAATAGTTTCGTTTGTTTTATAGATTTTATCTTCATCCAATAAATCTTCTAACATATCACGAAACTTTTGTTTGCCTTTCATCTCAATAATTTTTTCTCTTCTTTCAGCACTTTTTAAATTGGTTATAAAACTTACAGGATCAGCTTCGGGATGGAATTGCAAACCGACAAATTCATCTGAAAAACGAACTCCCATGATGGCTCGTTCATATTCTCTATGCGTTCTAATTTTTTCTAACGAAATAATCATGGCCCCTTTTTTACTAAAAATACTTAATTTAGGTTGTACTACTTGATAATCTCGACTATCAATAGCGTAGAAAGGATTTTCTAAACCTTCTAAAATGGGATCGTTCATACCAGCTTCCGTTTTATGAACGGTCATTACGCCAAGAGAAGTTGATTTTCGTTTCGTAATTTGCGCTAATCCAAAGTGATGACAAGCCATTTGAAAAGAATGACAAATAAACAAAACGTGCTTTTTTACTTTCTGTTCTTTGTTCCAATTCCATAATTCATCTATAAAATCATAGTATTTTAAATCCCAATTTCCGTCTCCTTCCAAAGGATTTCCTGGTCCGCCAGTAGAAATATAGATGTCAAATTTTTTTATATCGGGAAACTCAGATTTTCCTCTAATATCAAAAATTTGAAACGTTACCATTTGGTTAAATCTATTGATGATATCTATAATACAGCGCATTCCCTGATTGGGTTCGCCGTCGTACATATCTAAAACTGCTATTCGAATTTGATTGTTCATCGTAATTGATTAATAGTGCAAATATAACTTTTTCAATTATAATCCCTTTGTAAACTCACTCGTAATCATATCAACCACTTTAGATAAATTCTGTGTTTCTTCAAATACTCTCAATTGTTTATCAGCGCCAGTTCCTTCTCGAAGTATCGTATGGATATAGTCAATATGTTCTCGACTTCCCAGTTCATCAATCACATCATCAATAAATTCAAGCAGTTCGTGAATTAACATTTTGGTTTCGACTTCTTCTTTTAAACCAAAATCAATCATATTTCCATCAATTCCATAGCGCGCCGCACGGAATTTATTTTCTTTAATTAAAGCAATCCTATAAATATTGAAGCTTGTATTATTCAAGGTTAGCTTATACAATTTAGCCACTATTGCCTGAATTATCGCTACGATGCACATGGCTTCATCAACGGTTAAACACATATCCGTTATTCTGAATTCAATAGTGTCATAAAATGGATGCAAACGCAAATCCCACCATATTTTCTTTGGATTATCTATACAACCCGTTTTTACCAAAGTATCTAAATAATTGTCATACGCTTGAACACTATCAAAGTATTCTGGCAAACCTGTACGAGGAAATTTATCAAACACTTTGGTTCTAAAGGATTTATAACCTGTATTTCTTCCTTCCCAAAAAGGGGAATTGGTTGATAAAGCAAAAATATGAGGCAAGAAATAACAGGCCTGATTCATTAATTGCAATCCAATATCACGATTTTCAATGCCAACATGACAATGCATTCCAAAAATTAAATTGGAGCGGGCAGCATCTTGCAATTCATTTACAATAGTGTGATATCGAGGGTCATCTGTAATGGGTTGGTCTTGCCAACGCGAAAAAGGATGTGTTCCGGCACCGCCAACTACAAGATTTTGTTTATGGGCAAGTTCCACAATTTTGCTACGAAGAAATCGAATTTCGTCTTTAGCTTCTTTAACATTTTTACAAATATTAGTACCCACTTCCACCACAGATTGGTGCATTTCAGCTTTTACTTGTTCTTTCAAAATTGATTTAGCACCATCCACAATTTTTGATAAATGAGAGCGCAAATCCCTAGTTTCAGTATCAATTATTTGATATTCTTCTTCTACGCCGAGTGTAAATATTGGTAATTTTTTCATCTTATTTTTATTTGAAGCTAATCCAGCTATTTGTTTCAATCTTTTTTTATTTTAAACTTCGACAAGCTCAGTTTGACAAAATAAAAAAAGGATTTCCACTACTATCTGGGCTAGGGCATTTCGTTAATAATCAACCTTATTTTTCTGCTGCAGCATCTTTTATAAAGGTTCCCCAAGTTAAATTCATTTTTCCTGGTTTTTGTTTTTTGGCAGCTGCGATAGCCATTTTGGCAGCGTGTTCTACAACCCATTCAAAATTCTCAGCACCAACAGAAGTTAATTCAGCATCGGGTGCGGGATTTCCAAAATCAATTGCATAAGGAATACCGTCGCGTACAGCAAATTCAACCGTATTGAAATCGTATCCTAATCCTTTACAGAGTCGTAATGTATAGTCTTTAACTGTGGCTAATAATTTTTTATCCACAGGTGGGCCATCAATTACATAACGCAAATGATGAGGATTCCTTGGTTCGTATTGCATGATGTGAACATCTTTTCTTCCCAAACAATAGACTCTAAAATATTCAGTAAAAACAATTTCTTCTTGCAAAAGCATTACTAATTGCCCTGTTTCTTGATGTTTTTGCCAAAATTCTTCTTTGTTTTCAAGTCGGTAAACATTTTTCCAACCGCCACCAGCATAGGGTTTCATATAGGCAGGAAAACCGATATAATCAAAAATCCCATCCCAATCCATCGGGTATTTTAAGTTCCTAAAAGATTTTCCTGTTGTATCAGTTGGATGCTCAGCTGAAGGAAGAATAACGGTATTTGGAAGAGGTACTCCAAGTGTATCAGCCAAACAGTTATTAAAAAATTTATCATCAGCACTCCACCAAAATGGGTTATTAATCACATTGGTTCCTGTTAGTGCAGCATTTTTTAAATAAGCACGATAAAACGGAACATCTTGTGAAATTCTATCTATAATTACAGCATATTCACCGCCTTTGTTTTGAACTACTTTGTCAATAGAAACTGCCTCAGCTATAATTCCAGGTTCCTTTTTTGAATTTACTCTTTCGATAAAGGCATATGGAAAGGTATCTTCCATTCCGAATAAAATTCCAATCTTTTTCATATTTCGCGTGTTAGTTATTTTTGGTTATAATTTTTGTTGTTGATTAAACAAACTTAATTCTAGATAAATAATGTGGAAACATTTCTCTCCAAACTGGCCAGTCATGTTCTCTATTTTGTCTGATGTCTAACCAATGTGGGATGTTTCTTTGCGCTAGCACTTTGCCTAATTTTAAATTAGAATCAAGGCAAATATCCCAGTTTGATGTTCCAAGGACGATATCCATTTTCCAGAGTTCGCCATCGTTTAATCCGTGAAGATAGTCTTCTGGACTATTATAGAAAACATTATCATCCCAATGGCCATCCATAAAACTTTTAATAGAAAAAGCACCACTTAAAGAAAACATATGACTAACATAGCCAGGGTGCTTAAATGCAAAATTGGCTGCATGATAACCACCAAAACTGCAACCAGCAACAGCAACTTTCCCTGAACCAGTGTTATTCTTTACACGTTCTACAATTTCATGGCAAATCATCTTGTCGTACCAGACATGATTTTGTATGCGATGAACTGGATGAATACTTTTATTGTAAAAACTATCTTTATCAATGCTGTCTGGACAAAAGATTTGAATTAAACCTTGCTCAAGATACCATCGGGCGCTTTCAATTAATCCTTGGTCTTTATTTTCGTGATAACTTCCCATTGAAGTGGGAAAGAGGATAACAGGATATCCAGTATGTCCAAAAACAAGCATTTGAATTTCACGATTTAAATTTGGTGAATACCATTTAAAATATTCTTCTTTCATAAATTGTTATTAGATTAACAATTATAATGAAAAAAGTATTGTGAAATAAATAAATTATTGATATTAATCAATATTTACGATAAAATTTTTATTGACATTTATATTTTAAAAATTATTTAATAAAGCCTCTAAATACATCTCTATATTTAAATAATTATCAATAATTAATTGGTTTTATGAGTTCGGTTCTATTAATTGTAATTGGCTTTTAAGTCTTTCAATTAACATATTCATCATTCGTTTATTCAAATTGGAAGAATTTAAAATATATTCCGCATATTCATCCAATGTAAAAAAAGCAATCACCATCCCTTTTAGTGAATTTCTAAACTTAATATCGCGTTGAATGACATTTTCAATATAATTTATTTTCTTCTCAGGAGTTAAACTAAAAAAAACATTTTTTTGCTTCATGGCATAATTGATAAATACCTGAACAAACAAATCATTTTGTAACTTAAGAATTGGACGAAGTGTTTTGTTCTGAAAAGCTTCCTCTGATGAAGATAGGTGATTAATTGTACCAATAGTTTCTCCTCTAAGATCTAGTACAGTGTTGTCTCTAGCTTCCATAATTTTTTCTTATAAAGCTATAAAAAAACCTCTGTTACAAAACAGAGGTCTTATTATAGTTATTAATAATTAATTGTTAATTATTTTATTTTAAATACTACTTTACGAACTAAGCGTCTTGCATATTCAGAGTTTTTATCAACTGAATTGTCTACACCGTTTCCAACAATATTTAACCTAGAAGCATCAATTCCTGATTTAACTAAAATGTCTTTAACATTTTGAGCCCTGTCAGATGATAATTTATTGTTGTAATCTGTATTACCCAACTCATCTGCGTAACCAATGATATCGACAGATTTAGTTGGATTATTTCTTAAGTAATTCAAAATAAATCCTATATTATCTGAAGACCCATTAGTTGGTTGTCTTTTATTTTTATCAAAATAAGCAGCTACATAACCCTCATTAATAAATTGCTCTAACATACTTTCATTGATAGCATTTTTATTATTATCGTTATTTGTACTTATAGAATTATCTACATATTTTTCTAACTGATCTGGAACTCCATTATTATTTTTGTCAACCATTCTACCTTTAGTATCTACAGCAACACCAGCAATAGAGTTGTTTTCAACATCTAAATAATCAGGAACACCATCTTTATCAGAGTCATTCATTAATCCTTCAATTTCACCAATTTTTTTATTAAGCGAGTCAAGTTTTGCATCATTTTTGTCTTTAATAATAGCCCAATCTCCGTGTATTTTTCCTTTTCCTAAAGCTACAGAAAGTCCAATAGAAGTTCGTACTAAACTCCCAGTTAAATTGTTTTTTGCTTCTGAAAACGTAATTCCGTCCCAATTGTAGTGTTGTCTAACATTTGAATTAACTGTAAAATCAGCAAATACACTTACGTTTTTAAAAATTCTAATTTGAGGTGATAATCCAAGTACAGCACCGCCATTCCACTCTGTTTTATCTTGAGGACCCATTCCTGGTGTCATACTAGAAACATTAAATCCAAAATGAAACAATAAACCAAAGCGACCTGATTGCTGTTGAATATCAAATAATCTTACCAAATTAACAACTCCTTCCGCAGTAAATTGATTATGTTTCATTTGAAAAGGTAAACTACCCGAACCATTTTGTTCTTGTAGATTATCAATATTAACATTGGCTTTTATACCAAACTTTGGACTAAACATATATCGTGCACCTAAACTAAAGGTATTGATAGCTATACCACCAAAAAATGTCCCTGGTTTATTTCCATAATATCCATCAGTGTATGGTTTTGCGCCTTTGGACTGTCCAAAACTAGCTTCAATAGACCATCGGTTGAAAGTTTCCCCAACCAATTCTTTATCTTGTTCTGCTGCTTGAAGCTCTAAATTATTTTTATTTTTGTCATTTTTCTTTTGTGCATTAATAGCTAACGAAAAGCATAAAATGGTTAAAAGTAATAGTAATCTATTTTTCATAATTATTGTTTTGAATATTATTAACAAATTTTAAAATATGCACAAATATATGGTTTTAGTATTAATATGCAATATTTTTTTATTAAATCAAAAAATCTAAAATTAAATAATCAATGAATTTTATTCCACAAAATCATTTTTTCCAGATGGCATTTCATAAATTTCTAAAGAAAAATAAGGTATTGATGCAAAAATATGGTCAAATATATCTGCCATAATAAATTCATAGTTTTCAAATCTTTTATCATTGGAAAAAGCATATATTTCTAAGGGAATTCCCTGAGATGTAGGCTGTAACTGCCTGCAGAGGAGTATCATTTCCTTATTCAATCCCGGATATTGGCTTAAATACTGTGTAATATATTTTCGGAATAATCCAAAATTTGTCATGTTTCTTCCATTAATCATCAAAGATTTATCAACTTGATGTGATGTATTGTATTTTTCGATTTCTATTTGACGCTTTTCAATGTAAGCACTAATTAATTGAATTTTTTTTAGTTCGTTCAATTCATTATCTTTTAAGAAACGAATACTGTTTGCTTTAATTAATATGTGTCTTTTAATTCGTCTTCCATCTGAATTCAACATTCCACGCCAATTTCTAAAAGAATCTGAAATCATACTGTAGGTTGGAATTGTTGTGGTTGTATTATCAAAATTTCTAACTTTAACTGTTGCCAAATTAATTTCAATTACATCGCCATCAGCACCAAATTTGTCAAAAGTTATCCAATCACCAATACGAACCATATCATTTAGCGAAACTTGTACACTAGCCACAAATCCTAAAATAGTATCCCTAAAAATTAAAATGATTATTGCCGATATGGCACCGAAAGTGCCTAACATTTTGCCAGTACTGATGTCAAAAATCTTCGAAACGATTATAACAAAACCAACTACCCATAATACAATCATAATTACTTGAATGTAACTATCTATAGGTTTATCACTATAGGAAGGATTTTGTTTTAAATAATCTTTGAGCGCATTAAAGACGGTTTTAATTATCCACAAACTTAAAAGCACAATATAAATCCCAACTAATTTCCCGAAAATAGACTCCCAGTAGACAAAATTCTCTAAAATTATTGGAACCGATTTATATATAAAAAGTAGGGGTATTAAATGCGCAATGTATTTTGCTGTTTTATTAGAAACCAATAAATCATCAAATTTTGTTTTTGTTTTTTTGGCTACAAAAATCATTGCTCTAACCAATACTAAGCGGAAAACTAAAAAAATAGAATATGCTAAAAGGGAAAGTATTAAAATATTTAAGAGTAAACTTAAATAGGATGAAAATGTTTCCCCAAAATCCCATTTCTTAAATAAAGGGTAGCTCCAGCCGAATACTTTTTCTATAATTTTATACATTTTTTACGTATTTTTTCTCTATATAAAAGGTCGCAAATGGCAAAAGCGAAGCCAGTTGAACTAAAAATAATTCTTTTATATTCCAATTCTGAATATTGCGTATTAAGAAAGCTAATGCAACATATAAGATAAACAATATTCCGTGAGCCATTCCTATTGGAAATAATAAAGTTTTATACAATTCAATATTCGACGGCTTAATGATTAACATATTAAAGAATAGTGCTAAATAGGATATCCCTTCAGCTATGGCAGTAAATTTAAAAAGTTTGGTCATGATTTTCAATTTGATGTCAAAATTAAGTAATAACAGCAACAAAGAAACTAAAAAGCGGTTACTTTTGCTTACATATAATTAAAATGAGCAAAAGAGATTTAAAAAAATACGTAAATGAACTTACTAAAGAACAACTAGAAGAGCAAATTATCGAGTTGTATCATAAATTTAGCGATGTAAAAGTATACTATGATTTCGTTTTCAACCCCAATGAAGATAAACTTTTACGAGAAGCAAAACTCAAAATCTCCAATGAATATTTCCCTATCAGAGGGAAAAAACCAAAAATGCGACGTTCAATTGCACAAAAATTTATTAAGCATTATTTAACGCTTGGTGTCGACAGTTTTTTAATTGCTGACCTGATGATATATACTATAGAAATTGCTCAAACATTTTCATCAGAGAAAACTATTAAACAAGAATTGTTTTTCAAAAGCATGTTGTCTTCTTTCCAACAAGCAGTGAGTTTTTTAATAGAAAACGGAATTTTACATGATTTCAAAAGTAGGGTAGTGGACATAAAAGACCAAGCCATTAAACAAGATTGGTTCAATAGCTATGAATTTAATGCTATTATAGAAAGATTTGAATATTAATTTTTTGTAAATAAACTATTTAGTTTTGGTGAAAAGTGTTTTTTAGGTGTACTTTTGCAAAATTGTAAAAATCGTTATGCCTCAAAAAGATTTTAATATCGAAATTGAAGAAAAAAAGGAACTCTACGGTTACCAAAAAGGAGATATTGACAAGATATTTGAACGTTTGGACAATGCGCCTAGCGATTATCATTTACTTTACCAATTGCCAACAGGTGGAGGAAAAACCGTTATTTTTTCTGAAATTGTGAGACGTTATTTATCAAAACACAACAAAAAAGTAGTTGTTTTAACTCATAGAATTGAACTCTGCAAACAAACTTCCAAAATGCTAAAAGGGTTTGATGTTAAAAACAAAATTATCAATAGTAATATTAAAGAACTACCAGATCAAGATGATTATTCTTGTTTTGTTGCAATGGTTGAAACGTTGAAAAATAGATTGAATGACGAAAAATTAATGATTGACAATGTTGGATTAGTTATTATTGATGAAGCACATTACAATTCATTCAGAAAGTTATTCAGTCAGTTCAAAAAATCATTTATACTTGGTGTGACAGCAACACCTTTGAGTTCAAATATTAAGCTTCCAATGCATCAAAATTATAATGAACTAATAGTGGGCGATACCATTCAATCCCTAATAGATAAAGGGTTTTTAGCAAAAGCAACAACATATAGTTATGATGTTGGGCTAACGTCTTTAAAAGTGGGTATAAATGGCGATTATACTGTAAAATCATCAGATGATTTATACATGAATATGGTTATGCAGGAAAAGTTATTGCATGCATACACGGAAAAATCATTAGGTAAAAAAACATTAATTTTTAATAATGGAATCAATACTTCATTATATGTATATGAAACCTTTAAAGAAGCAGGATTGCCTATTAAGCATTTGGACAATACAACTTCGGTAGAAGATCGAAAAGACGTATTACATTGGTTTAAGAAGACTCCCGATGCCATTTTAACTTCGGTTGGAATACTAACTACAGGATTTGATGAACCAACGGTAGAAAGTATTATTTTAAATCGCGCTACTAAATCATTGACTTTGTACTTTCAAATGATTGGTCGGGGTTCTCGAAAATTACCTCATAAAGATAATTTTATAGTTATCGATTTAGGAAATAACGCCTTGCGCTTTGGTTTATGGAATGATCCAGTTGATTGGCAACATATATTTAAATCACCTGAATATTATTTGGAAAATCTTAGAGATGATGCTGAAATTGAAAATAATTTCAAATACGTGATGCCAGATGCAATTAGAAAGATGTTTTCAAAATCAACTGAAATTACAATTAATATTGAAGAAGAATTTAAAAAAGTAATAGCACAAAACTTGCGATCCAAAGAAGTTATTGAAAAATCGCTAAATCAACACGCCTTAATGTGTGTTGAAAACACAACAGAGTTAACTGCAGCAAGAATGCTTTCAAAATTATTAAACGATGATATTGAAAGTCGTATTAGACGTTTTGTAAATTGTCTTGGGAAAACTAGTAAAAATTATAGAGAATGGTTAATTGAAGATTATAAAACCAAATTATCTTTAACAATAGGAAAAAAGTATAGAGAGTTAAATTTTTAAAATTATTAATTTATATAAGATTACCTAATAAATTGTTTTATAGTTATTTAAGTATTTTATCTTTATTAATTCGTGGCGTTATTTTATGAGTTATAATTTATATTATGTAAAATAGAAATTATTATAAAACGCCACACTTTCTCTCAAAATATAATTATAAAATGTTTTAAACAATTATACAATATTGGTTAATGCTTTATTATTTTTGTAGCAAATAATAAATAAATATTATTTAGAGAAATAAAAACATGAGTAATTCAATTGCTGAAAATATTGCTATTTTTTTAAAAGAATATGCGCCATTCAAATATTTGAATTTTGAAGAATTAATTCAAGTTGCAACCAGTATTGGTGTTGTTAATTTAGAAAAACACAAAGTGTTGTTTCAAATAAATGACACGCTTCACGAATCATTTTATGTTGTTGCCTCAGGAGTTATCAATCTTTCTGTTATTGCTGATTCGGAAGAAACATTACTCAATAAGTGTTATGCTGGAGATGTATTTGGACTGCGCCCTTTTTTTGCAAAGAATAATTATATGATGACAGCAAAGGCACGCGAAGATAGTATAGTTTACGCCATACCAATTAAAGTTTTCAAACCTTTTGTTGCTCAGAACCCTCAAGTACTGGATTTCTTGCTAGAGAGTTTTGCTACAAATACAAGAAATCCTTTTGACAAAGAAAACCGTGGCAAATTAATAACTGATAATGTATACACTGATGTACAGTCAAATGAGATTCAGTATTTTCAATCACTTACCTACAACAAAACTCCTCTAAAAGTCAATAAAACATCAATAGTAAAAGACGCTGCACAACTTATGACTGAAAACTTGGTTGATAGTGCTATTGTGGTGGATCAAAACTATCCTATTGGAATTGTTACGGATACTGATTTTAGAAATAAAATTGCCAACGGTAGATTTCCGATTACTGCTACTTTAGACAAAATCATGTCTTCGCCAGTAATAACAGTTCCAGAAAATGTTTCTGTTGCAGAATCTCAATTATTGCTATTAAAGTATAATGTTAGTCATTTATGCGTAACAACTGATGGTTCAGACAAATCAGATATAAAAGGGATAATTTCAGAGCATGATTTAATTGTGGCACAAGCTAATAATCCTGGAGTATTAATTAAGGAAATCAAACGCTCTTTATCTCCAAAAGAATTAAAATCAGTTCGTGAAAAGTTAACAGAATTAATTCAAACTTCAATAGCTAAAAATATTCCACTACCACATATTTATAACATTTCCGGTGAAATTATTACGGCAATTATCAAAAGAGCTGTTGAATTAGCAATACTTGATTTAGGTTCTCCTCCAGCCCGATTTGCATGGTTAAGCATTGGAAGTCAAGGACGAAAAGAACAATTATTATTAACAGACCAAGACAGTATTTTGATTTTTGAAGATGTTGCTGCCGAAAAATACAGAGATGTCAAAGATTACTTTTTAAAATTGGGAAAA
>Ga0208853_1000263_pt1 | contig 15986 bp, 11 predicted proteins | sample LakMenEpi03Oct11_FD_150667 | JGI IMG/M metagenome (GOLD analysis project Ga0208853, IMG submission 150667) | Freshwater microbial communities from Lake Mendota, WI - 03OCT2011 deep hole epilimnion (SPAdes) | ecosystem: Environmental > Aquatic > Freshwater > Lake > Epilimnion/Euphotic zone ... | reverse complement strand
CCCCGCCTGCCGGTATTACCCGATCACATAGAATGTTTTGATAACAGCCATTTTCAGGGAGGATATCCGGTGTCGGCGATGGTATGTTTCATAAATGGATTACCCAGTAAAGAAAATTATCGCCGCTTCAATGTAAAAACCGTCACGGGTATTGATGATTTTGCTACCATGCGTGAAGTAGTTTACAGAAGATATAAGCGCTTGACAGAAGCTGGTGACCCTTTACCTGATCTGGTTGTAATCGATGGAGGTAAAGGCCAATTGAATGCTGCGCTTGAAAGTCTGCAACAGTTAGGTCTCAGCGGTAAGATGACCGTAGTTGGTTTAGCAAAAAATAAGGAGGAGATTTTTTTTCCGGGTGACCGAGATTCAATTGAGTTGCCCTGGAGCAGCGATGCCTTAAATCTGATTCGTCAGGTGAGAGATGAAGTGCATAGGTTTGGTATTCAATTTCACCGCAACCAACGTTCAAAGGGAACATTTAAAAATGAATTGGAAGAAATCCCCGGTATTGGAAAGAAAACAGCTGAGTTGTTGTTGACCACATTTTCATCCGTGAAGAAAATCAAGGCATTGCCAAAAGAAACACTGGAAAATTTGATAGGTCCTGCGAAGTCAGCATTGCTGATGAATCATTTCAGTAAGGGATAAAAAAAAGGGACCAGGATAAAAATCCAGTCCCGTTTTAAAATCCAATATCCTATGAAAAACCGTAACGAAGATAATATTAAAATATCATACTACCAACAACGGAATAAATTTTTGCTAAGTATTTGATTTTCAAAATAAAAAGGGGGCTAAAAGCCCCCTTTTTTGTTAGTTTATTTAACAAATCTCGTTAGTATTGCCAGAGATTTTGCTCAAAGTCGAAAATGCGGTTTTTGATGGCATCACCCTCATATAAGCGCAAAAGTTTATTGCCGCCCGTGATCTGAAGGAGATCTCTATTCTGGGGGTTATTCGCGCTTGACTTCACAATATAGCTGCTGAAATATCTGCTTTCAAAGAGTTCCTCCCAAGTCATCCGGCTGGAATAGTTGCGAGGATTGTATACATCTAATTTAGCAAAAACCCTCCTCAGATCGGGGTAATATAACCAGAATAAAGCCTTGGGTTCTGATTTTCCGCCTACCACGAATTTTGCTATTGGCGCAATGCCTATGATACGGGTAAAAAGGCGGCTTGCCTCTTTATCAAATAATACTTGTTCTTTCAGACGGAAAGTATATACTGAGTCAAAAGAGAACAATGCTTTAAAACTTATTTGACGTTTAGCAATTCCGCCTGTTACCAGATCCTGCACTTCTGTAGTATCCAAACGCCCGTTGATTTGTTGACGAATTTTATCGGTCGAAAAAGGACGCGTAAACATGTCATCTTGAAACGCAACGATAGAATCATTCTCAATGGCGTTTACGAGTATAGAGAAGAAACGGCGGTCACCATTTTCATCGGTACCGGGATAATTGAAACTTTGGTTGATTTTTTCTCTGGCATCAATTTCGCGCCAGATAAACTCACTCCACATGTTATCATCTTCGCGGAGGTGTTCATATTCCAAAGGCTTTCTGTCGCGATTTTGTGAACGGTCAGTAGCAAAGGGATTACGAAGAGAAAGTTCAGGCTTAGAAATTCTACTGGTTGTGTCATATTCCAATGGAATCGTATCTATCTGGGCTGCAGCAACGGTAGCACCGGCACCTGCATCTGACGCCTGCTGCGTAGTTACGGCAGGTGTAGTAGTTGCGTTGCCAACCTGCGTCAGGCCTTTATTCGATTTGGCTGGTGCCTTGGTGGCAGGAGTTTGATTTGCTGGGGCTGCGGGTTGCTGCTGCGCAGGAGCAGCAGGAGCATTTCCAGTTTTTTTCTTATAGGCTGATTGTGCATTCGCCAAAGAAACGAGTCCTGTCATGATACAACCAAAAATCAATAGCTTCTTCATAGCCAATTATTGTAACGTAAACGATAAATTTTGTTGTAGTTTTCTTGTTCCACCTGGTCCTACCACCTTGATCTCATCTATGATGATTGTTGACCCTTCCCTACATTGTTTGATATACTGTTTTGCCTCATCATTAAAATAGGGACTACCTTTTACTTCTGCGATTTCCAATTCTGGGAATCCCTTTCCTGTGAAGATCATCGTGTATTCTATCACATTAAATTTTACCCCTTCAAAAATGAAATCCTTCAGCTCAGCAAGAACGCCTAACTGAGCGCGGAATACATTTACTGGTATCGCACCACCTGCCTTACCGCCGACTGTTGCCAGGGGATCTGGTGTCTTCTTGATGGGTATGGTAATTCTTTGTGTATTTTTTCCATCGGTAGCTACAACTGATGCCTGTCCGGGAGTTGCACAGGTAACGATGTATTGTCCGGGTCCGGTCTTATTACCCGATACGCCTGAGCCACTGAATGTGAGATTTACTTTTTCATCTCCACTGCCGCCGGTAACACTGAGTGGGTTATCTAATCCAACATAAAATACACGGGTTCTATCGGTTGATACCACCAATCCGCTGGGTGTACCTACGGTGTACTTTACCTCTTTCTCCTCATAAGAATCCGTACCATCGGGCTTTTTGAAATTGATACGTACTTTCTTACTAAAAGTACCGGGCGCATTTGCTACAAATTTATATTCACCCGATCCATCTTTTACGGGAACCGTTCTTCCGTCTATGGAGATGTTGGGTTGCGCATTTTTACTAAAAGCACCAATACCTGCCGTTATTGTCAATTCCTCTCCCTGCATAACATACCGCGTATCAGCTGAAGCAAATGCCTGGAATTCATCATAAATAATCTCCACCTCGCCTATCTCCTTATGACAATATTCAACAACCTGAGCTTCAGAATTGCGCACGTCATTTTGTAGTTTACTCAAAATGGTGATAGCAGCAATAGCAGGTGTCATGTGAAAATAATGATAGGCCCAGTCGCCCTGACCAGCTTTGTTATTGGTCTTGGGGATAGTCAGATCGAGGGGTAAGTTCTGACCAATGTCTCTTGTGAGTGTATCATTGATGGAAAGCAGTCGCTGTTTAAAATTGCTAAGCTTTTGGAATAACTCCTTGCCCTTGCCTTTTCCTTCGGGCGGATTCGCAATGAACAGACGGGTAGCGGCATCTAAATCATCTTCCTTATAAACTTCTTCGCCCAAGTCGTTCTTTTTAAGACCTGCTTCCACTTTCAATTCTTTCTTAATGGCTTCAATATAGTTATACATTGAGTCCGCGCTTTGTTTAGCGATATCAGCCCTGGGGAACCAGAAACTCGCTTTTTCGCGAGAAACAGGATCATCGAGCTTACGCTTGAAAGATTTAAACAGGTCAGCATTTTTTTTATCAATGATACCGGTAGCAGATTCCAGACTGTGGTCAACCGTCTTGAAAGCGTTCAAGATTTCCGCTGAAACATTCAGTGCCAAGAGTGCGGTGAGCACCAGGTACATGATGTTAATCATTTTCTGCCGCGGTTCTTTAGGTAATGACATGTGAATTAATGATTTTAGTAGTCAGGATAATGGGTGATTATCGGTTGTCAATTACCTGCCTTGCATAGCAGTGAGCATATTACCGTATAACTGATTCAGTTTAGTAAGATTAGTAGAAAGCACATTAATCTGCTCCTTCGCCCGCATAGCATCCTCAGCACTTCCGGCCATAGCAGAAGAAGTCTGCGCCAGCTTACCATAAAATTCATTCATGGTCTTCAGGTTATTATTGCCCTCCTGCAATTCCAGTTCATAAATGGTATTCAGAGAAGATAAGTTCTTAGTCAACGACTGCATCTGTACGTGAAATTCTTTCGTGCTCTCTGATGCGCCGTGGAATCCAGCCAATGAAATGGAAGCAGAATTAGCCGCATCTTTGATCGAGCCTAATGCAACAGTCGCCTCTTTTGTTTTATTAGAGAAATCTCCGGTGCTTTTCACCACATCGCTGATATCAGACATCTGGTTAACAGTGTTTTCAAGTTTCTGAAATCCGGCACCCAGTTTGCCCAAACTAGCGGGTGTGATTTCAGCATCGCTCAGCATTTTCTCCATGCTGGCCAGGGCTTTGTTTCCCTGTGGTTTAACATGTTCGACCTCCGGATGTTCATCGATATAGGGGAAGACAACGTAACATACGCCATAGGCCAAAAATATCAAGGCCTCTACAGTCAGACCTATTTTAAGCATGATATCTGCAATAGAAGTGTGAAGCAGTTTCTGCAAGGCACCATAAATAACTACTGCCGCTGCAACCGAAACGAAAACGTCTAACCACTTGTTTAACTTAGAAGGAATTCTTGCTGACATTGGTGATAAATTTTAGGCGATTAACCTGGTGAAGGGGATATTGGTAAATGAATGATTTAAAACTATTTTCTTTTTTGTGGGGCCAGATCGATTACTGTTCTGAATCCGATGTAAGACTTAGCAGTATCCTGGTATTCATAGTTGCGGGTGCTTACCTGCAGATAGAAGGCAATGTCTTTCCAGCTACCACCACGCACCACTTTGCGCTTCTCACGCGGACGATCGCTGTCTTTGGCCTCGTACCGAATATCGGGACTCAAATCTGACATAATGTTATAAGCACCTTCATAGAAATAAGAACCTGTCCATTCAGCTACGTTCCCAGACATATTGTACAGACCATACTGGTTGGGCCAGTAGGCATCCACCGGTACGGTGTAAAAGCCACCATCCTCAATGTAATTGCCTCTTGCTGGCTTAAAGTTGGCCATCAGACATCCCTTCTTGATACGCATATACGGGTTACCCCAAGGATACATAGAGTTGGTTAACCCACCACGCGCAGCATATTCCCACTCACTTTCGCTGGGCAGACGATAATCTGCATCCTGTAACATTTTCTTTTTTTCCAGTGCTGCATTGTGGAAGTGTGTTCTCCAGTGACAAAAAGCTACTGCCTGCTTCCAGTTGACACCCACCACAGGATATTCTCCAAATGAAGGATGAGAATAATAACGCTTTGTCATGGGCTCATTGTAGGAATAAGAGAAATCTCTCATCCAAACCAGGGTATCCGGGTAAATCGGCTCATCTCTTCTTACTATGAAATTACTTCTGTATAAACCGGCATTTTCTCTTTTAGCAGCCGTGGCCAGATCATAATATTCTACCCGATAAATAATCTTGCTGGGGTCTATCTCAGGACGACCATACAAACGATTATCGGGTGCCAGGTTCAATTCATTCAACTTCTCGATCGTATTACGGTCCAGTCTTACCGTATTCATCTTTGTCCAGTTAACAGCAGAAGTGTCATTGGCCTTGTTGATACCTGGTCCAAATAAAATCTTATAAATCAGAGAGTCCCTGGTCCAATTGACAAACAGGCGATACTGGTTATTCGAAACTTCTGTTCTATCCATCCAGAAACCTGGTATAGAAACCTGCCGATTTCGGGTAATGTAGTTGAAGCTCAGGTCTTCATCACTGGGCCCCATGTGGAAGGTTCCCGGTGGAATGTACACCATGTTCAAGGGGGGACCCATACTGGGCCTAGTGGTTGACGCAACGCCGCGCAACTGTCCATCGGTGGGATAAGCAGTAGCACTTTTCTTACCGCCACCACCGCAGGAAGCCAGGGTGAGTAAGCCCACAACACAAACCGAGGAAATAACGTATCCTTTCATTGTACAGGATTTGTTTACAATTACAAATTCCAGTAAAAATTGTTACTGGTTTAATTTAGATATTCAGCCGTATTTATTTTAATTCAAGTAAAATTTTTATCAGCGCAATCGTTTTAAAAGGTTCTAAACATCGTTTTCCTGTCAATGTATGAGGGCAAATTACAGCAATCATTTGTTACACATTTGCTAAAAACTCCTCATAGGATGACACGGGTTTACTGCATTGATAGTCTTTACATTGGAAAAAGAGTACCTCACCGGGATTTTCCGGTACTTTTTTCCCGCTTAATAACGGAAATTTTAACAAATTAGTTTCCATAACCTGAAGAATCTTATTAGGTACAAACTTTTTTAGTAATGGGTCCAGCATCCGGACTGCCCGCTGCCCTACAATCGCCCATTCCTGTATACCTGCCAGTTCATGCTGCAGGGTCATGGCCCACACCCCAAATGAACCGGGGTATCGCACCAGGGATGAACCCATCGCTCCCAAGAGCGCTCGGGACTGTTCCCGCCAGTCGGCACGATCGAATACTATAGAAAGATATTGGAGATTCTGCGCCATCAGGGCATTCCCGCTGGGAACAGCGCCATCATATACCTCCTTTTTTCTTATCACCACATCCGACTGTCCGGTGGGCGTATAAAAGAAAAAGCCCGTATCCTCTTCCATAAAATCAGCTATCACCTTGTCTTGTAAATCCTTTGCCCGGAGCAGGTAATCAGGGTTTCCGGTTATTTCCTGCAAGTGAATATATGCCTGAATGAGGGCAGCATAATCATCTAAAAACGCAGGTATCCGACTATGACCCTCCTTGCCCGTATGGTGCCAGCTGCCATCCGGCTGACGGAACAACTGCTCCAACTGTTCCATATTTTTAACCGCCCGCTGCCGGTAATCTTCCTGGCCGGTAGCAGCAAAAGCCAGGGAAAATGCCTGGTTCATCAAAGCATTCCACCCCAATAAAATCTTATCATCAAGCAATGGTCGTTCACGCTTTGCCCGGCGATCTTTGAGTAATTGAAGACAAGACCGCAGCCGCTGATCGGTTTCTTCTATAGACCAGCTTTGGCTTTCTGCCAGTTTACTCCGTTCTGTTGCTTCCCATAAAATATTAACCCCTTCCCAATTCCCTTCCGGAACCACCTGATAAAAAGTCTTGAACCATCCGGCATCCTGTCCCAGCACCTCATCTACCTCCTCGGATGACCAGGTATAAAATTTCCCTTCCGTTCCCTCACTGTCTGCATCCAGCGCGCTATAGTAGAGACCATTCCCCTCCCCCAATTCCGCCTCTACAAAATCTAAGGTCTCTTCAATCACCTGCAAATAGCGTCGCTTTCCGGTGACCTGGTAAGCTTCTGCCAGCAACAGTACCAACAAAGCATTATCATATAACATTTTCTCAAAATGGGGTGCCTGCCATTTGATATCGGTACTATAGCGGGCAAAGCCACCACCGGCCTGATCGTAAATGCCGCCCGCAATCATTTTGTCTAAACTGATTTCTACATGCGCCAGCGAACGCTGGTCACCCGTGAAATGGAAATGCCGCAACAAGGTTCGCAGGGAGAAGGTCTGTGGAAATTTGGGGGCATTACCAAAGCCACCCCATTCGGTGTCGGCCTGAAGTAAAATCTGTTCCGCCAGGGTATGTTGGGTAGCTGAGTGAAATAGGGTTGGCACAGTAGCGGGTTGCCGGCCAAATGTGTTGGCCGATTGTAAATGCGCCGTTAATCTTTCGGCCTGTTGTACCACTTCTTCCCTATTCTGCTGATAGGCCTGGTGCATATTAATCAAGACTTCCCGCCAACTGGGGCGGTTGAAGGCTGGTCGGGGTGGATAATAGGTGCCCCCATAAAAAGGTTTTAGCGCCGGGGTGAGAAAAACATTCAAAGGCCATCCCCCGCTTCCGGTCATTGCCTGCACGGCATCCATGTAAATATGGTCAAGATCGGGGCGCTCCTCGCGGTCAATTTTTATATTGACAAAAAACCGATTCATCAGTTCCGCGGTCTGCGGATCTTCAAAACTTTCCCTTTCCATCACATGACACCAGTGACAGGCAGCATACCCTATACTCAATAGGATGGGCTTGTCTTCTGCGACGGCTTTTTTTAGTGCTACTTCACCCCAAGGATACCAATCAACCGGATTGTGGGCATGCTGAAGCAGGTAAGGACTTGTCTCTTGCAATAGTGCGTTGGCCATAAAATAGTTTAGGCAATCAAATATGGTTCGGGAAAAGCCCTACCATTACTTCTTCTTCGCGGAAACTTGCTTCAAATATTCATCCAGCGCAGCCACCATACTTGGCTTCTGGGGGGCTGGGCCCTGAATATGTAGTTCAAGTCCTCTCTCCTGAATAGCCCGGGAAGTATTGTTGCCGAAAGCTCCAATGACCGTTCCGTTCTGGCGAAAATCAGGAATATTTTCGAAAAGACTTTTAACACCACTGGGGGTGAAGAAGCATATTACATCAAAATGATGCGAATCCAATACAGTCTTAATATCATTACTGATGGTTCGGTACATAAATGCCAGCTGATACTCACACTGATGCCCCTTCAGCCAATTGACAATCTCATTGTCTTGCTGATTTTCACTGCACACATATAAAAAACGCTCATTTCCCTTGTGCCGGTTAATGGCATCGAAAAGACTTTTATTAGTTCCATCTGAACCATAAAAAACTTTTCTCTTCCGGTACAGAATAAATTTCTGTAAGTAGAGTGCAACCGATTCAGTGATACAGAAATACTTGGTATCAGGATGAATAGTTACTTTAAGCTCATCCGCCATCCGGAAAAAATGATCGATGGCGTTGCGGCTGGTAAAAATCACGGCCGTAAAATGGGCAATATCAATTTTTTGCTTGCGAAATTCCTTGGCGCCGATGCCTTCTAACTTGATGAAGGGGTGGAAAAATAAATTAACCCGATGCTTTTTCTCCAACTCATAGTATGGAGACTTATCGCTTTCAGGCTTAGGCTGAGAGATCAGTATATTTTTAACAACCTTGGCAGCCGATGACTGCTTTTCCTCATTTTTTGGCATATCCACACTTGCTAAAGTGTTGCAAAATTAGATAATTACATTCAATTTTCTGAACAATAATTTAAGGATCACTAACAAGGGTATAATTTCCAATGAAATAAAATATATGAAAAAATGAAATGCATTTAGACCCATTTTGTTTCGAATAATGGTAAAAGAAATGGCATAACGATAAACAAATGCGGCTGCCACCAAAATGAGACCGATGGTAAATGCTGATTCTACCACCACGGGGGCTGAAAATGCTACCAGTATCAGCAAGGGTAATAGGAGCAAAGCAGCTGACTTATTGACGAGAAACACGATGAAGGTGTAGGAACGCATGGCCTCCCTGCTGTTAAAAATCCAGCCGGCGATGCGAAGAAAAATAAATTTTCCTGCATAAATAAGACATAAAAATCCGGTGGCGACCGCCCATAACAACCAGAAATTACCCAAATACCAGCCCCGCCAAAAAGCCAACAAGGTTACAAAGGTTCCCATGACAACAAAAAATAACAGGTTGAGTCCGATGGCTGCAAACTGCTCCTGAAGCAATCGGTCACGGGTCTGTCGTTGACGCATGGATGTCTGAAAAAAATATTGGAATAACCGGCTGAAATAGGAAGGGAAGCCAATGCGAATGATGACGAGTAAAAGCAGTATTCCTGTTACCAAATAAAAGGTGGTGTCTTTGTTATCTTTTTGCCGGAAAGCGATAAAACCGTCGCGTGGAGAAGCCGTTCTGGGGAAAAATGGATTGTCGAGAACTTTTCCATATCGATCACTATCGGTTTTATTTGTAGCCGTCGCCAATTTCGCCGAATCGGTAGTCAGTCGAATGGTGAATTTTCCTCCTAAACTATCGTTATACAAAGAATCAATCACACCAATCAACCGGCTACGATTCACATTCATACTAACCGCTGCCGCTGCACCCTGCCGGGCGGTATCCTTTCTTTTAGCATTCATCTGCGCGCTACTATGCACGGGTAACCCCATGACCCAAATGACTGCTATCAAATAAACCCACCTCCTCATGACCACAAATCTACAAATAGTATGATATAGATGATGCGCCCGAAGTTCAGGAGGATTAGACTTATTTTTGCAGTTCACCTATGGCAGGCATCTACCTTCATATTCCATTTTGCAAAAAAGCCTGCCACTATTGCGATTTTCACTTTTCTACCTCGTTGCAGCAGGAACTGCCTGTGATTCATGCGATGGAGCGCGAGCTAGCGCTACGAAAAAGTTTTTTGAATGAAACTGTAGACACCATTTATTTTGGCGGGGGCACTCCTTCCCTGCTCCTGCCTGAAAGGATTTCCTTTCTGCTTGATGCCATTTATAACCACTTTCCCATCAGTGAGCAGCCGGAAATAACACTCGAGGCAAATCCAGATGATGTCAGTCCTGCCCGGGCTTCCGCTTGGAAAAAAGCAGGTATCAACCGCATCAGTCTGGGTATTCAGTCTTTCCAGTCCCATTGGCTGGAATGGATGAACCGGGCGCATAACGCGGAACAATCATTACAAGCTATCACAGAACTTCAAGCTGCCGGTTTTGAAAACATTAGCATCGACCTCATATATGGCATGCCTGAGCAAGCCGATGTCGCATGGCTGGAAGAAATTCAAATGGCCATCGATCTGCAGGTAACGCACCTCTCTTGCTATGCGCTAACGGTAGAGCCCCGCACGGCACTATGGCACATGATTGAGACAGGTAAAGCTGTGACTGTAGACCCCGACCAGCAAGCCCGCATGTTTTTACTGTTGATGGATAGCCTGGAAAAGGCAGGGTATGAACATTATGAGATTTCGAATTTTGCCAAACCAGGAAAAAGAAGTCGCCACAATAGTGCCTACTGGAAAGGCAATACGTACCTCGGTATCGGACCAGCTGCCCACTCCTTTAACGGAAGCCGGCGCATGTGGAACATTCAGAACAATACGAGCTACACTTCTCAAATAGAGGCAGGTGTGTTACCACTGACGGAAGAAACCCTGACAGCCATTGAACAATGGAACGAATACATCATGACCTCCATTCGCACAATGGAAGGCATCTCCTTGAAACGTATAGCAGAACAATTCGGTGTAGAACAATCGGAACAATTACTGCTGCATGCAGCAACCTGGTTGAAGCGAAATTTATTACAACAAACTGATGAACACCTCTGTCTTACCAGAGAAGGAAAACTACTGGCAGATCAAATTGCCAGTGATCTTTTCCAACTAGCGAAATAACTATCAGATGAGAGATGTCTGTAACCGACGAATCCCTTCAGCAGCAGGTAACTGGTTAAACAGGATATCATAAACCGTGTCGGCAATCGGCATGGCACAGCCCAACTCACGACTGATGGTATGAATACAACGCGCAGCATAATATCCCTCCGCCACCATATTCAATTCAAGACGGGCAGCCGTAACTGAATATCCCTTGCCAATCATCTTCCCAAAAGTCCGGTTCCTGCTGTGTGGGGAATAACAGGTAACAAGCAGATCACCCAGATATACTGAAGTAGCATACGATCGGGCGGGGAAATTATTGTTCTTACTCTCATTGCAGACAGTCTTCAAAAAAGTCACCAACTCGCGGGCACCATTGGAAATAAATACACTCAGAAAATTATCACCATATTCCAGTCCTTGCACAATACCCGAACCCAATGCGTAAATATTTTTTAACACGGCGGCATATTGAACACCCCACACATCATCATTCGTGCGTGTTTGCACAAAATCATTGTCGAAGAGAGAAGCAATATTGCCTGCCTGGTTCAGATCTACACCTGAAAATGTTAGGTAGGTCAACTTTTCTGCCGCAATTTCTTCTGCGTGGCTAGGTCCGAGTAGTGTAAAATATTGCGAAGGTATTACGGAAAATACGCGCTGGAGATATTGGTTGAGTAACTCGTTGGAAGCGGGTAAAATTCCTTTAACAGCCGAAACGATTTTTTTATCCCGAAACTCTTCTGCCGTTATCCCTGAAAAGGCATCTTGAATGAATGCGGCCGGCACAACCACGAACAGCAAATCAGCCGCCTGCATCGCTGCCCTAAGGTCTTCGAAGAAATGTATGCGCGAAAGGTCAAATTGAAGAGCCGTTAAATAATTTGGATGGTGCCCCCGCTTCCGGAATTGCTGAATGATAGCAGGGTCGTGCATCCACCAGTTTATCTGGTGGCCATTATCGGTAAGTATTTTGGCCAGGGCCGTCGCCCAACTTCCACTTCCTATAATTCCTAGTCGCATGCTGCCTGAAATTGGCTGCAAACATACGAACGGAATGAGGAATCTTAGTTGGATTTCTTTTCCTCGAACAATTGTTCCTTAGGAACTACCTTAACCAGTGAGCTGTCTTTCAGCGATTTACTTACGACGGAATAAGGACCTGTGATAACCTGATCGCCCGCCTTGATTCCACCTAAGATTTCAATAAAATTCAGATCTTGAATAGCTGTCTTCACCTTCACTTGCTTTACCCTTTGATCGGCTTGTAACACAAATACAACCAGATCAACATCATCCTCAGCAATTGATTTTTTCTCAGCCATATTGCCATTTTCAGCTGACTTCGATTTATCGTTTTTATCAGCACTTTTGTCACGTGGCGTAACTGCATTCAATGGAACTGACAGCACATTGGAGCGCGTTTTTGTTTGAATATCTGCACTGGCATTCATACCAGGACGGAAAGGGAATCCCTGGGTTGTCTTCATAAGATCACTATAGCTTGAAGACAATAAGCGAATATGTACCTTGTAGCTGGTTACTTCCGTATTTGCAGCAGCGCCACCGAGGGTCGTACTCGGGTTGGCAATCTTATATACCAGTCCTTTAAATTTACGTCCGGAATAAGCATCTACCTCAATAAGTGCCGTATCGCCCAATTTTACTTTGGGAATATCATTTTCACCTACATCCACCCGAACCTCAATACTACGCATATCAGCCACCCGCATCATTTCAGTGCCGATGTTGAAACTATTACCAGCTACGCGCTCTCCTTTTTTCACATTCATCAGACTAATGATACCGCTCATGGGGGCAGTGATTACGGTACGAGAAATATCCTTATCGGCGCGTTGCAACTGAGCCAATGAACTTTGTATGGATGCTTCACTGCTTTTCAATCCCTCCCGCGCAGCATTGTAATTTGCTTGTGCAGTCAGAAAATTTTGCTCCGCCTGCTCAAATTCTGCACGGGAAATAACTTTCTCCGTTAATAATTTTTTCTGACGGTCATAGATCACCTTCAGGTTATCTACCTGGGCTTTAAGTCCGGCAATACTGGCTTGAGAATTGGCTAACTGTGCTCTTGATTGGTTTACACCTGCCATCACCTGATCGCGCTGGCTCATATATATGTCAGCATAAATTCGCGCCAGCACCTGTCCCTTTATCACACTGTCACCTTCATTTACGGTTAGTTCAACAATTTCGCCGCTCACGTCGGGACTCACCTTTACTTCAATTTCAGGGTACACTTTGCCACTGGCGTTTACTGTTTCAATGATGGTACGCAGGTCTGCTTTTTCAGCCGTTACGCGGGTACCCTCATCTTTTCCGAGCCAGCCTTTTTTCTTGGCAAAAACAATCAGTACAATTACGCCAATCAGCAAAGCAATGATCCAGATGATTTTCTTTTTCATAAAGTATTATTTATCCTCAGAAGTAGTTATGGTAGTTTTATTCTTTATAATTTAATTCCTTGTCCTTTGTATAATTCCAGCAGCTTCATTCTGAACACATAGTCAAATTGATTCGAAAGCAATTGTAATTTGGCTCTGAGTAAACTGTTTTGGTTGGTGATCAGATCGAGAGAGCCCAGTAATCCTATTTCATATCGCTTTAAAGAGTAATCGTAGGCTTTTTGAGCTGTCTCTACACTTTTCTTACTGGCATTGAAACGCTGCAGGGAAGTAACGGCATTGGTGTAGGCCAGGTAAATATCTTGCTTAAGTTTAAGGTCAGCTGCTTCTTTTTGAAGTTCTGCCGATTTTACATTGAGTTGCGATTGCTTAACAGAAACCTTTGTCTGGTAGTTAGAAAAAATGGGGATACTGAGATTTAATCCAATATTCTGACCCAGGTTGCGGTCAATCTGCGATCCCCAGCCACTCCACATTTGACCAAAAGAGCGGGTAGATTGCACTGCTTTAAAATTCGGATTCTGAACAAAGTAATTGTTACCGCCCACCGCCACAATAGGTTCGAAGCCGGTCACAGGATTATAGCCGTTAAAAGTGAATCCGCTAACGTATTTCACTGCATTCGAGAAGTTGGTGTTGATGTTACCGCCAACTGTAAGTGTCGGATATGCCAATGACTTCGAGACCAAAACATTTTTCTTCGCCGCCTCAATGCGGAGTGCATTTACTTTTTGCTGTGGCTGATTGGCCAACCCCGTTTGATAAACCAGCTCGGGTTGTAAATCAGCAAAGGACTCCAGAGGGATTTTATCTACGGGTGGTGTCACCACATTAAAGGGGGTGGCAGGGTCAAGATTGAGTAACCCTTTCATGTTGAGGAGGTTTTGTTGCTCACTCGCCAGGGCATTGAAATAATTACTGCTATCAGATGCTAATTGGGCTTCAATCTCAGCTAAACTCAATTCAGGAAGAACCCCTGCTTCTACTCGCTTGCGGGTAATATCCAATTGTGATAGACTCTGACTGATTTGTACCTTGGTAATATTGGTCTGTTCTTTGGCAGCTAGTATCTGTAGGTAAAAAGTGGCCACATTCATTGAGATATCATAGGCAGCTCTTTCCACATCCCGTAAGGCCGCTTTGGCATTGAAAATAGCAGCCTGCTCGGTATTCTTCAAACGGCCAAAATTATACAGTTGCATACCCACATTCACGCCAAAATTCTGGAAAAGGAACTGGGTGGTAGCAAATGAGTTGGTGGTGGGGTCAATCGATCGGCCAAAGCGCATACCGGTTCCGGTATTGGCAGAAACATTCGGCAAAAGATTATACTTAGCCTGATCTGCCTGCAACTGGGCAATGCGAGCACTGATATCGGCCTGCTTGATTGAAATGTTGTGTGCAACAGCATAATCAATACACTGTTTAAGATCCCAAACCTCAGCTGTCTGGGCCCTGACAACGGTGGCGGCTAGCAGGCAGCCGCATAAGAATATCCTTTTCATATAGCAAAGGTAACCGATTGGTACCCACGGGGTATAAAAACATCTACCAGCGGAAAGTTTGGGCTTACAATGGCCCCATAACTGTTATGAAAGGTTGGGGGGAAGGCTAAACGGGCGGAGCAGGGGGAACTTGCTCCTTTACACCCATCCATTTTCTGGAAATAAAATAAAGCGCCATAAAACCTGCCAATACCCCTAAACCGACCATAGCAGTTCCAGGCGTCTGTATGAAAATACTGACTCCCACAAAACAATAGGCCGCCATAAATAACAAGGGCAATAGAGGAAATAAGCGCATTTTGAAAATTCCCGTTCCATCTAGGTGAGCGGTACGCTTCCGGAGGATAAATATAGTAGCGCTGGAGGCGACCATACCAAAACAATCGAGGAACATGGTAAAATTGAGAATCTTTTCAAATGTCTGTGCAAAAAACAGAATGATGATACAAAGAGCAGCAAAAACAGTCAGGGAAGCCACCAACACATCATTACGAGATGACTTTTTAGAGAAAATGCCCGGCAACACGCCTTCCTCACTCATGGCAAACATCACCCGGGGGTTGCTCATCAATAAAGCATTGACATAGGCAAGTACCCCAAAAAACAGGAAAAAGGAAAATACATCAGCCCCCGTCTTTCCAAATATGGTCTGCGTCAGTACATAGGCAATTTCCTTTTCACCCTTCATCTGATTGAAACCAACAATCTGATAATAACTAAAATTCGCCAGTAAATAAAGTGTGATAATAATGGCGATACCAATAAATATGCCCCTGGGTACATTCCGCGCCGGCCGGCTCACTTCACTGCCAAAATTAATGGTCTGTTGGTACCCGCCATAGGTGAAACACACCGCAATCAAACTCGAACCAAGACTCTTCACCCACGTCATCCAGTCTGCCCCGGCCGTATTGGCTTTGGCGTCAGCTATGGCTGCAGCATTCACATCCGGATGCGGAAAGAACAAGGCCAGGATAAGCACCGCAATCATACTGATTTTGATGATCATTAAAATATTCTGTGCCCTCGCACTAATGGTGAGCCCCCGCAGGTTGATGAAGTAAAAAAATAAGATGGCAGCACAACTGATCAATGCTTTGTGGGTATCTGTCCATGCAATGCCGGG
>Ga0208853_1000260_pt1 | contig 16106 bp, 14 predicted proteins | sample LakMenEpi03Oct11_FD_150667 | JGI IMG/M metagenome (GOLD analysis project Ga0208853, IMG submission 150667) | Freshwater microbial communities from Lake Mendota, WI - 03OCT2011 deep hole epilimnion (SPAdes) | ecosystem: Environmental > Aquatic > Freshwater > Lake > Epilimnion/Euphotic zone ... | reverse complement strand
GCTTATATGTAAAGACAGGGCATCAGCATTAAAGGTGGAGAAACACTTAAAAAAGGGCAAATCAAAGGTCTATTTGAAGCGGCTACATCAAGATAAGGAGGCCCTGGAAAAGCTCAAATACATTTTGAGACAAACGTATTCAATAGAGATTGATTGATGCCGGTTCCCCCGACGCGTCGGGACCGTGACCTTCTCCCAATAAATCAAACACTGTCTGTTAAAAGGGGTACTTACATCGATACAAAAGCATTAAATTCGTTCTGATCTAAATGCTCAATGGAACAATATGATAAACGGCTTCATACTTGAGATTACCAATCGCTCATCAGAATGGGAAAATGTTACTTTGTTTATAGAAGGTGGTGAAAATCCTAAAGTTGACATAAAGGTTTTGCATTCAGACTACACCTACAATTCCCTTTTATTAATGGCCAAAAGTAAAGGATTCATTGGAAGCGGTTTACAATCTGAACATGGCTTTATTGAAAAAGTAAACATTTATGCGCCAACTGGCATAAATAAAATAGAATTCAAATCAATATGGGATGCAGCAGAGATTTATATCGATGGGGTATCAAGTTTCATTGCCCTTGAAGCGCCTCCATTGGAGAAAGGTATTTTTCAATTGATGCCGGTTCCTCCGACGCGTCGGGACCGGCCCTCACCACGGAGTCGGAAAAATTTACTTTAGCGTTGATTTATCCGCTTTCATTTTCTGCTAAAACTCACTTCAGACGTGCTAGATAGAGGCATACTGAATTTACTTTCGTAGTTCGATAACCCCGCTTTCTTGATCAGCATCCATTCCTTTTGGAAAGATCAAAATTGAGTAATTTTAAAAGCAACAATTTTTTAAACTATATTTATACCCCTTAAGGTATAATAATAAAAGTTTAATAAAAAACTATACCCCTTAGGGTACAGTTATAATTATAGGATTAACTTTATACCCGAAAGGGTGCACAATGCGAAAGGAAAACAACAGATTACCTCGGTTCATAAAGGAGAAACGAAAGCTGGCGAATCTTACTCAACCTGAGCTGGCCGCCAAGGCAGGCGTGGGCCTGCGCTTTGTAAGAGACCTAGAGCAGGGAAAAGCCACGCTTAAAATGGACAAGGTGAACCAAGTGCTTAAACTGTTTGGTCATGAACTGGGACCCATACCGGTTGACCGAAAATCACTGATAAATGAGGAAAGCTGATGTATTAATGAATGGGCTCTTAGCCGGCCATCTTTTAGAAACGGAAGATGGTTACCGTTTCTGGTACGAGGCTGCTTACCTGAATGCAGAACATGCAAGGGATATTAGTCTTACCCTACCATTGACAGACAAACCCTACAACAGCAAAACGATGATCCCGTTTTTTGACGGGTTAATTCCCGAAGGCTGGTTACTGGAAGTAGCAGAAAAAAACTGGAAGCTAAACGAGCGGGACAGGATGGGTTTGCTATTGGCCTGTTGTAAAGATTGTATTGGTGCGGTAAGTATTGTTGAAGCCAAAGAATAAAAATGATGAACTGTCTTTATTGCTATAACAAACTGGAAAATGGACAGGTGGATTTTCATCCTGCATGCAGCCGGAAGATCTTCGGTAATCCGGAGCCACCGGTACTGCCTTATTCCGAAGATCAGATGCCGGATCTGGCGGAGCAGGTAATTAAAAGCCAGGTGGCCGTTACTGGCGTACAGCCGAAGCTTTCGCTGGACATAGAAAAATCAGCTAAGCAAAGAGAAGGACAGAAAACGCCGCAACGGTTCACCATTGTTGGCCTATGGGCCGGCTATATTTTAAAACCGCCCACTAAACAATATCCGCAGCTGCCCGAACTGGAAGACCTTACCATGCACTTGGCAGAGCTGGCCGGGATAGCTACTGTACCCCACTCACTTATTCGGTTGCAGGGGGGCAACCTTGCCTACATTACCAAACGGATCGACCGCCATAAAAAAAGCAAGGTGCACATGGAAGATATGTGCCAGTTAACAGAGCGTCTTACAGAAGAGAAGTATAAGGGGTCGTATGAACAGATCGGGAAAGCCATTTTAAAATATTCCGCTAACCCGGTGCTCGACCTGATCAATTTTTTTGAACAAGTGTTGTTTTCTTTTCTGACCGGCAATGCAGACATGCATCTGAAAAACTTTTCATTGATAGAGCAACCGGGCAGCGGTTTTGTTTTATCTCCGGCGTACGATATGGTGGCCTCAGCATTGGTGGTTCAGGAAGACAATGAAGAATTGGCGCTGAACTTCAATGGCAAAAAAAGGAAACTGCAACGCAAAGACTTTGATAATGTCTTCTCTTCCTTCACAGCACTGGAAGAAAAAGCAATCCAGAATATGTACGCCAAATTTGCCAATGCGGTTAAAAGCTGGTTACAATTTATTCCCCAAAGCTTTATAGATCAAACATTGCAGGATCGATATATAGAATTGATACAGCAAAGGTCTAAAGTGCTGGGCATATAGCTCCTGAATTACTCCGGATTTTTCAAATTTCAGAAGCCAAACCATAACGCATGAATCCGGGATAACTTCATGGACTAAAATCAAAAGCTGAATTGGTTTAACGGCTTTTGGGTTCAGAATAAGTCTATGGAAAAAGAAATAGTCACCCGTAAAGAACTATATGATTTAGTTTGGTCGGTTCCACTGCAGCCACTTTCCAAAAAGCAGGCAATCGCTGGTGTAGGTCGACGGAAGATCTGTGTTAAAATGGAAATACCCTTACCCAAGGTCGGCCACCGCCACAAGGGACTGGCAGCAGTTATTGCACTGGAATTGTTCGTTATCGCTACGATATATTACTTATCAGGTATCCTGTTGGATAGTCTTAAAGCCGCTTTCTGATGTTTTGATGATTTATCTCTTGATCGAAGCGCATCGACAAATTCGAAAATGATTTGAAGTACTTACTACTTGATTTTCTACTTTGTTACCTGTGTAATGAGTCGGGTTGGTTTCATTATGCTAACCTGCATATTTCTGTATTCCATCTACCGGTAATATCCAATATCCGCCACCTGTCATTAATTAAATTGGGGATACTGCAGGTCGAATAATTTTACTTAATAAATAAGCACCCCAATGCCAAATCACAGAAAACACCTGTTTATTTTTCTGACATTTTTAGGTGCTGTCCTGCAAGGAAATGCCCAGACCATCGTGCGGAAAAATATTGTAGTTGCCGATCGTGACACCCGCCAACCCATTTCTTTTGCCAGTGTGCGGTTTCTCGGAACTAGACAAGGTAAAACAGCAGACCTTAATGGCAGGGTTAGCCTGTCGGCAAACGATAAAGCACGCTTTCAATTTGGATGTGTGGGGTATGATACGCTGGCGATCATTTTTGAAGCCATTCAGGACTCAGTTTTTTTAACCCCCCGTACAAACGTTTTAGAAGCAGTGATAGTTGCTCCCACAGATGAGAGTAACCCGCGGGCGTTAGAAATTGTACAAAAAGCCATCAGCAATAAAAAGTTGAACGATCCTGATGCGCTGGAGTATTACAGTTTTACAACCTATGGTAAGGTATATATTGATACCCTTTCGGGTGAAGCCAAGAATCTTTTTCTCATATCTAAAGCCGATAGCCTGGCCCAGGAAGCCAAGCCAAATTACTTGTTCATGATTGAAAGCGTGATTGATCATCAATATCGGCAACCTAATCTCAGGAGTACAAATATGGTGGCCCAAAAAGTTAGTGGAATAAAAAATGCTTATTTGCTTGGCCTGGCCACCCAATTACAATACTATAACTTTTATCAAAATGAATTTCTACTACTGGGCATGAAGTATTATAACCCCATTAGTAGTTCATACCGAGGCTTATATGTGTTTCGGGGAATTGACTCTTTACAAGGGGAAGACGGCTACTACACGTATATATTACCATTCAGGCCGAAGAGAAATAAATATGGAGTGGAATTAATGCGAGGAGAAGTGCATATTCACGAGAAAGACTTTGCTATTGTCAATGTCAATGCCAGGGCCTCCACAGAAGACGAGAATCAGGTGGCCTTCAAGCAACGCTATCAGTTAGTGAATGGCAAGTGGTTTCCGGAGCAACTCTACACAGAGGTTGCGTTCAACATCTCTTCTGGTGGAAAAGAAAAAGCGAAGAGCGATGACAGAATTAAGGCCTACAATGTTACATACTTGAAAAACATCAACATCACCAATCCGGTGAAGAAGTCTGCTTTTGGTAATTATACCCTAACTGCTGCCAGTGATGTCGATAAAAAGCCGGACAGTTTTTGGAACAAACAGCGTGTAATACCACTTTCCAAAGCAGAAAGCAGCACCTATCGTTTTGTGGATAGCGTTTTGGGTGAAGTCAAGACTCAACGGATAATAAACGGACTCATCAACTTTTCTAAATACATCGTGCAGGGGTATGTACCAATTAAAAAGGTTAACCTCGACTTGAAGAGAGTTATTTCTTTCAATGAATATGAGGGACTTCGATTGGGAGTAGGTTTTACGACGAATGAGCAACTGATGAAAAAAACCCGCCTCGGAGCATACTGGGGATATGGATTGAGAGATCGGGCGATGAAATATGGTGGACATATTGAGCAAGTCATCAGCTCAAGGAAAGATATAACAGCCGGAGTCTCCTTTAGTCAAGACATTGCCCTTGCAGGTTTGAGTGGCTATAAGTTCCTACCGGTGCCTGCTGCTGGGTTACTGCGGCTGTTTACCAACCGCGCCGATTCGGTTCAAAAAACGGAGCTCTATGCTGATTTCTGGATGTTGAAGAAGTTCAGAACAAGGTGGTATGCCAATTACCAGGATCGCCAGTTTACACAGGGGTATCAGTTCGCCATGTTTGAGAAACAGAATACTTTTTTAGAAAGACTTCAGGTGTATGAGACAGGGTTACACATCACTACCGGATTTAAGCAGGGCGGGCTAAAATTGGATAATTTTTTCAGCTTTGACAGATCAGTATCAAAAAACTTTTTGGATATCGACTTGCGAAACGGATGGCTTTTTCAAAACGGGACCCGACACCCCTATCAAAAGGCAGAAGTAAAATATGTTCGTCAATTGTCTCTTGGAAGAGCAGGATCGCTGAATACCATCACGACTGGAGGAATTATTAATGGACATCTGCCTTTTGGTATGCTCTTTGGCAATATGGGTAGCGGATCCAGGGCGGCATCCAGTATTTTGGTGCCCGCTACTTTCCAGACGATGCGCGATTTCGAGTTTACGAATGACAGGTATGCGGCCTTGTTCACCACTTATGAATCCGGTTATTTATTTCAAAAGGCAAAAAAGTTTGGCATTGCTGCGCTCCTGGCAAATAATATCGGCTGGGGTAGCTTTGATAATTCATCTTTACACAATAGCATGGTTGCACCATCCATGAATTTATGGTACACAGAGACAGGCGCCGGACTCAGGTTTCGGATGAAAGGATTTAATATGGGAGTTTTGGCTATGTATCGATATGGAGCCTATCATATGGCCGATGCGCAAAGCAACTGGGCCTTTAAAATTGTTACAGGAGGGTTCAACTGATGGGAGTGAGTTGAAATAATTACTGAATTTCTGCAGGATGATTTCAGTGCCATTGGTTTTTATCAGCTGTTTTAATTGATTTTCTTAACTTTACTCCTCAAACATCAGGAACTCTTCAGTGAGTGCCAACCAGAGACAACACTCAAAGGTGGCAAAGCGATGTGGACATTCTGTCAAATAAAATGAATTTCCCTCCTCGTTTCCTGCTGTGATTTTTTAACTACTAAAAAAACACACCATGCAACCGACCTTCCAACACCTGCCTTTTCCTTTTTCCAAAAAGGCAACCATTCAACTGACAACGGGTAAAAAGACTCAAATTATTGAATGTGAGCTCGCAAGCTCTGTAATTGAAATTTTTCAGTCCCTCTGTTTTCGGAAGAAAAATCAATTCAAACAGCCCCTTTTATTGAAATTCGACAACCCCCTGCAACAAACCTTTTCCCGACAGACTTTCAGCTTTGACGTGATCCAGGCCTGCTTTGATTATGAAACCGGCCTCGCAAAAAAAATCGCGCCCATTCGCAAGTCAAGTGGTAAAGCAGCATTTGTTCAATCTTTTGCTGAATTCTCTTATGTATTATTGCTCCCTGCCGATGCCCAACTGGGGAGAAGTATAGCGGTCAACCAAACTAAAATTTCTATTGAAGGCTAACATGCATGCCAACAGGTTTCATGAACGGTTGTCGGGGTCAATTATCGCTTACCGTAAAAGCAAGTAGAGAAGCAAGGGGCCTGTTCCCGCAGAACAAATATTTTTTCTGTCAGTACGCAGCAGAATAGTAAATTCATAGTACTAAACTTCCCGCCATGAAATTTCGTACTCTTCTTTCCCTCCTGCTATTGTTTGCATTCACTGCACAGGCACAAGACACACTTCCGATTTATCGCAAACTGGCTGAGATCGCCGTGATCGATCAGAAAGTGATGATACCGATGCGCGATGGCGTGCGGCTGGCAACAGATATTTATCGGCCCAAGGGTAATGGCAAGCATCCACTGATCCTTTCCCGCACCCCCTATAATTTCAATAGCTGGGTAGATGGCAAGATGACTGCCCGCAGTTTTGAAGAAGCCTACGAAGCAGTGAGCCGGGGCTATGCTTTTGCGGTACAAAATGAGCGGGGACGATTTTTCTCCGAAGGACAATGGGATATACTCGGCACACCGGTTACCGATGGCGATGATGCCTTTAGCTGGCTGGCGGCACAGTCCTGGTCTAATGGCAAGATTGGTTTGATTGGCTGTTCCTCCACAGCGGAATGGCAGATGGCGGTAGCGGCGAGAAAGCATCCGGCGCTGGGAGCGATTGTGGCACAGGGTTTTGGTGCAGGTGTGGGTAAGGTGGGTCGCTTTCAGGAGCAGGGCAACTGGTACCGCGGCGGAGCACAACAGATGTTGTTTACTTCCTGGCTCTATGGAACACAAAACGATCAATATCGGCCCCTGCTTCCCAAAGAAATGGCGCAGCAAGACCTCATTCGTATTTCTAAATTTTATGACATGGCAACAGAGATGCCGCGGGTAGATTGGGCAAAAGCCTTCCATCACTTACCTGTGCGCGATATCATTAAAAATGTTGACGGACAAAAAGGTGTTTATGAAAACATGATTGCCCGCCAGCCCAATGATCCGCAGTGGTTTACCGGGGGTCTGTGGCATGAGACCATGCCCATTGAGGTGCCGGGTTATTGGTTTGTTTCCTGGTTTGATGTTTCTTCCGCTCCCAACATAGAATTGTTCAATCATGTACGCAATACGGCGAAGGACAGAAAGCTGGCCGACAATCAGTACCTGGTGATTGCGCCAGTCTTGCATTGTTCTTATAAGCGGGCGACAGAAGATACCAAGGTCGGACAACTCAGTGTGGGGGATGCGCGGTTGAATTATGATGAGCTCACCTGGTCCTGGTTCGATTTGCATTTAAAGGGTGAGCCGAATGAGTTCAAGCAGAAAAATCCACGGGTACGTTATTATACGATGGGGGCGAATCGCTGGCAATCTGCCGATAGTTTTCCGGTGCCCGGAACGCGGATACAGCCGATGTGGTTATCCAGTGGCGGAAAAGCGAATACCCGGAATGGTGATGGGGTGTTAGTAGCAACAGCTCCGGTAAAATCACCGGCGAAGGACATGCCTGATACGTTTACATATGATCCGTTGAAACCGGTGCCATCTTTGGGAGGGAATGTATGTTGCACGGGCAATGCAATACAGGGCGGCTCATTTGATCAATCTGAAATGGAATTGCGTGATGATATCTTGGTGTATACATCGGAGCCGCTGGCGGAAGGATTGGAAGTGACGGGATTTATCGAGACGAGCTTGTTTGTTTCATCCACCGGCGTGGATACGGATATTACTTTGAAGTTGATTGATGTACATCCGGATGGTAAGGCGTATAATTTAGATGAGACGATACAGCGCTTGCGCTACAGGGACGGCTATGATAAGGAAGTGTGGATGGAAAAAGGCAAGGTATACCAGGTGAACATGAGTCCGATGGTCACCAGCAATTTTTTTGCACCGGGTCATCGGATACGGATTGAGATATCGAGCAGTAATTTTCCCCGGTTCGATCGCAACCTCAATACGGGCGGTGCCAATTATAACGAGAAGACGCCGGTTGCGGTGAAGAACACTATACATCATTCCAAGCTGTATCCTTCCGTTATCAAGCTTCCTATTGCGCCGAAGAAGTAGCGGGAATAGAATTGCCGGAAGATGGAATAGGAGTAGAAAACGAATAAATCGAATTACATGATACAGACATTCCAATTAGTTAGGGGCGAGATTTCCTTTGAAGAAGATAAAATAATCATCAAGGACAATTCCCGGCGGCAAAGCTATTTTGAGTTAATAGGGATTGCCATGGGCGCAACTTTTATTGCTATTCTTCTCGTACGAGATTTCAAATCCGATGCCGCATATTATAGTGGGTTTTTGTTTTTTCTGGGGCTTATAAATTTGTCTGTTTTCATCATAATGCTGCTTCGGTCTACACAGGGTGAAATTCAAATTAAGGATATAAAGTCTGTCACCGTACAACAAAGATTCGCCAATAAATTTATAGATATCAAGCTGAAGAATAACCGACTTCGAAGGGTTGCTGGTGTAAAAAATAAAGAGGAACTGGAAGCTTACATCGAAAGGTATGTGAAGCCGCAGTTAGGATGATAAGGAGGGGGCGCCAACAACGGCTTTTTTAATGCCGGGTTGAGTGCTAACCTATATGCAAATTCAGAGCAGATTGTTTTGTAAAATGGGAGCCCGATTTCTATACATCTCAACCGGCAGAAGAAAGCAAAAGGTATGACAGTCCTAGGCAAATAAAGAGCACAATCGTATCAGACATTCATTCAGAAATCACCTAAATAATATTAAACATATTACTGGATCAAAGACTAACACAAAAATTCCGAAATTGAAATTATGGAAGTACATCATCATTCACACGCCGGTCATGGAAAGAAAACCTGGAAAGAATATTTTTGGGAATTTTTAATGCTTTTTCTTGCTGTATTTTGTGGATTCTTAGCAGAGTATCAGTTAGAGCATGTCATAGAAAATCAGCGTGAGAAGACCTACATAATTTCTTATATCGATGATCTAAAATCTGATAAAGCGTATATTGCTAATTACACAAAAGTAAAGAGCGAGAAGGTCAGGGATTTTGACTCACTTATTTATTATCTAAATTCTCCTGATCCAAACCAATATGGTCAACGAATTTATTTCTTTGCACGTCAGCTAACTCGGAGACTTAGCTTTTTTCATTCCGATGGCACAATTAAGCAACTAAAAAATTCGGGTGGGTTTCGACTCATTAGAAATAAACAAGCTATCGATAGCATCATGGCTTATGATAAATTTGTCGAAAATATTTTATTGACACAAGATATACAGACAAGTGAAATAGCAGATGTTCGTCAAATGACTGGCAAATTACTTGACCCAACTATTCTTGAGACAATGGTTCATGATGCATCTATTCAGCCACCATCAGGCAACCCTAGACTTAGAACAACAAATAGGGACTTCATTCTTGATTTTATATATATGGTACATCAGTTAAAAGGCAGTGATATCTTAAATACAAGCCGTCTGAAAGAGTTAGATAAAAAGGCAAATAGAATTATCATTTTTTTAGAAAAAGAATACAATCTTGATTAAGAATAAACCGCGAGCGAAGAACAAGTTGCTTTGATAAACCTTGACGAAAAGGGAAGCCCTTCATCTGTGCTATTTCTGGCCTAATTTCAGTAACTTGTACATGCCAACGAAAAGTTACAGTAAAGACAGCGATAACCACTCACAAGTGCTCTAAGTGAGGAACATAACATGAAACAGCAAAAAATCACATGAAATCATTTTTAATAATTCTTCTATTTGTTCCCCTTTCATCAAAACTTTATAGCCAAGAACTTTCACAACCTGTTTTCATTGGTACGTGGAAGGCTGTTAAAGCTCAATTCATACCTGAAATGAGCATGGATCTAGATGTAGAGGGGCAAAAGAAACTGAAACAAATGCAGGAAGGCTTGATAGGAACCCTTTTTACTTTTAAAGAAAACAATGACTTCGCTATCAAGTTCCCAGGGAATGTCCCTGTATTTATGAAAGAACTAGAGAGCCTTAGGAATAAAAAATGGAAGATGGGAAAGGATCAAAGAATCGCAATTGGAAGTGAAAAAGACAATTATTCCATGATAGGCATTACGGTGCTAATAAAGCAAGGAAAAAAGATTTTTATTCTTGATGAAAGCCCGTTTATGCTTGAGGTAGTTCGGCTGTAACCAGTTATACTATTTAATGACATTAGATCAATCTGGTGCCTAATTCTATTTTTCCTTAGAGTAACATCCCAATCATTTTTAATATTTCTATTATTGACAATTAAATCGCACGAAAAATTCAAAAACAGCGTTTAAAAAATGGAAGGCTGAAATAATATATGTCCGAACCACAAACGGCAGTTTTATACAAGATGAGAGCAAGAATACATTCTGGGCACATTTTGTTCTGATCGAGCTTCAGTAATTTAGCTAGTCAGATGGTAAACTATAAACAACTTAGCGGTCACGGGATAACCTAGGGACAGTATGCGCTAGACCATTCTAAATAAAGCCGTAACCTTGGTGGTTATGTAAAAAAGACCTGTTATTTGACAAAATTAGCTACATGTATAGAACTAAAAATTCTTTGGCAACACTATTTTTTGGAGTTTTAATTCAGCTACTGACCTCTTGTGGCGACAATCCCCCAACAACAAGTAAGCAACTTGACAAATATAGTATGACAAAAAAATCAAACCCCGTTGTTTATTTTGAAATCCCAGTAAATGATATGGAAAGAGCCATAAATTTTTACAAGGCTGTATTCCATGTTAACTTTGAAAAAGAAACGATTGACAATAATGAAATGGCTTTGTTTCCGTTTTCTGGCGAATACGCTGGAGTTTCAGGCGCATTGGCAAGAGGAGAAATTTATAAACCGACGAAAGAGGGGGTTGTGATTTATTTTAAGACAGAAAATATTGATGAGACACTAAAATTGGCTAGATCAAATGGGGGACAAATTTTGTATCCTATAACAGACAATGGAATTGGTCTAGTTGCCGAATTGGAAGATTCAGAGGGCAATAGAATTGCATTATATCAAACTAAATAAGGACAACCGAAAAACAAACGGCGCCAACAGGAACAGTACAAAATGAAGCAGCTGTTTTTTCTATATAATAGTATAGCTATCCCACAGCTATTCCCAATAACCCCAATTTAATTTAGAATACCATGCGATATGTTTTTTTAACTCTCTTCGCTTTTTCATTCCTGTTTTCGTCTTGCACTAATGGCAAGCCAAAAGAGGGTGAGGGATATTTGAAAGTAACCGGCGGCGAAATTTGGTATAAAGTAATTGGTACCGGTGACAAAACGCCAATCGTTATGTTACATGGGGGACCGGGATTTACAAGCTATTCATTAACGCCTTTATTTGCATTGGCCAGTGATAGACAAATCATTGTTTATGACCAGTTGAGTTGCGGGCGATCGACGAATTCTACCGACACATCTTTGATGAATATCGAATCGCAGCTTAAAGACTTACAAGCACTTTTGAGCAAATTGAACATCACCAAGTTTTATTTATACGGGCATTCTTATGGCACTATGTTGGCAGTTGACTATTATTTCAAAAATGAAAATCTGCCTAAGGCAATGATTTTGGCCAGTCCTTGTATGAGCACAAAGGGTTGGGAACTCGATGCTGACACACTAATTAATTCAATGGATGCAGTATACAGTACTCCATTAAAAAATTTCAAAGCCGGTAACTATAAAGACACCGATAATTACAGTAACGCCATAGCCGCCTATTATAGCAATTTCTACAACAGAAAAAAGAATCAATATATCGACTCCTCAATCGAACGGAGTGGCAAAATGCTTTATTTGCATATGTGGGGTCCGGAAGAGTTTTTGGCAACCGGCAACTTAAAAAATTATAATCGGATAAACGACTTGCATAAAATTAATGTTCCAACATTGTTAACCGCAGGCGAATTTGATGCGGCCAGGCCTACTACGGTAAAGCTTTATCAAACCCTAATCCCTAATGCAAAATTTAGCATGATTCCAAATGCAGGGCATTCAACTATGACCGATCATACACAGGCGGACATAAATGTCATCAGAGATTTTATAAAGTCAATAGAAGAATAACAGGAGCAAGTCCAGAGCTGCCCCACTTTACAATCAGGTATATTCCCCACCCAACAACTTGTCTTATAAACTCTGTTCAGGAAACATTCGTGAAAGGGTATTAATATAAAAAATCCCCACCCCGGCTGTTAACCGAAATGGGGATTGATATGTTGAGCCTGCGACTAATTATTCCTTCACGCCCGTATTCACCACCGGACCATCTTTGCGCCAGGCATCGGTATTTAGCTTGCGGGGTGTAGGGTAGATTTCGTCCAGCGAATTACCATCATACAACCTGCCATCCTTGATCACATAACGAATGCTGTTCGTATGGCGGATGTTCTCAAGTGGATTGGCATCTAATACCAATACATCCGCCAGCTTGCCGGCTTCAAGCGAACCGAGCTCCTTATCCAAACCAATCGCAGTCGCACCATGAATCGTTGCTACCTGCAACGCTTGCAAATTACTCATGCCACCACTGGCCACACTCCACAACTCCCAATGATAACCCAAACCCTGCAACTGCCCGTGTGACCCCACACCTGCCAGTCCGCCCTGATCTACCAAACTCTTGATGCCCTGCGCATGCTTGCTGAACACATGGTCATCCTTGATGAACCATCCACCCAAGCTTCCTACACGCCTGCGACTCTTGGCAGCCAACTCCTCATACGGCGTATAAAACTGTAACTTCTTATCGGCATATACATCTTCTGTGGTATAATAATAATTCTCTGCCCAGGGTCCGCCATAGGAAACGAGCAAAGTAGGTGTCACCGTCATCTTCGCCTCTGCAATCGATTTTGTTACATCCTTGTAGAGCGGGAAAATCGGCAGCGCATGCTCATGTCCGGGATAGCCATCGAAGAGCTGTGTCATATTCAACTTGAAATCCAATCCGCCTTCTGTCGTCGGCATCAGCTTCTGTTCTTTGGCAGCTTCAATCACCCACTGGCGCTGCTGGCGATTGCCCACTAAGTACATCTTAATGGTTTTAGTATTGTAATACTTGCTGTACTGCTTTAACACACTGCGGGTTTGATCCAGGTCCTTCAGATTATACGCCCAATAACCTACTCCCGGTCCAGTTGAATAAATGCGCGGACCTACAATCTGTCCGGCATCTACCATATCGCCATAGGTGAGTACATCTGTGGTGGCAGTTTGTGGGTCGCGCGTGGTCGTTACACCATACGCCAGATTAGCTGCATAGATCCATACCTGGTTTTTATGCAGTCCCCAGAAAGGCCACATGTGTGCATGCGTATCAACAAATCCGGGCACCAGCGTCTTGCCGCTGCAATCAATCTCTTTAGCGCCGGCAGGCACTTTGAGACTTCCCCTTTTTCCTACTGCCACAATACGGTTGTTCACGATGAGCACATCGCCCCTTTCAATCACCTCATTCCCTTTCATTGTGATAACGCGTCCATTCTTCAATAATACCACGCCGTTGGGTTTGTCTTTCGGGAAGAATACTTTTACCTGTACTTCCTTTGCTTCATACTTAGGCTCTTTCGGTGTTGTTTTCGCGGTGGTGTCGGACTTTGCTTTTACTTTGGCAATAGAATCAACAGCAGCACGCGCTGCTTTGTCCATAGCGTCGAGGGTACGCAGGCTATCGGCCTTGCGCAACTCAGTAGCTTTCTTAGCTGTCTGCAAAGAATCTTCAAAGGCCTCGGCAGCATCTACATCATAGGTCCAGTGGCCATTGCCCAGACTCCAGTGTACTTTGTTGCTGTTTAGTTCCCAGGCGGGGAACTCACCACCAATCTCGGTAAGCTGGCGCGAAGGAAAAGAAGAGCTGGCAGGATCGGCCACAGAGATAGCAGGCACTTTGCCTGTCTGCGGAGGAATGGTAATCACATAAATATTGTTGGTCACTTTCACCAGGGCCTTGTTCCCCGAAGGGGCCATCAACACAGCTTCAGCAGGTGAAGGCATGCTCTGTGGCTCGCGCATATCAGTGTTCGCCGGCAGCATGCAATGGTTCAGCGGACTTGCATCGAGCATACTGCGGCCCATCGAAAAGCGACGATGTCCGGTTTCTTCGCCGGCTTCCGATACGGAGCCATAAGGTGTGATACCACTCACTTTCACGTGCGTCTTTTCGTCGGTGGCATCCCAGCGCATGCTGATCAGACTGCCATCGGGCGTATTTAGAAAAATGCGGGATGTATCGCGGGTGAAGTGCAGGTTGCCGCGGTTGCGGGCCTTGTCAATCAACTGCATTTTTCCGCCACGCGGATCCATCCACACGATATCGCTCTCTGCATCCGAATAGAATGGACTTTCTGCATCTTTGAATAGGCGCTTGGGTCCACGGAAAAATGTAATGCGATTGTTGAAGCTCCAGGCCGGACTCATATAAAAAGCCGACTCAGTAGTCAGTTGACGAATTTCATTTTTTCCGCCAAGGGCGGCGATGTATAGGTTACCCCCTTCTTTTTCATCCCAGCTAATGAAGGTAATTTGATTGCCATCCGGACTCCAGGCGGGCATGGCTTCCGTAAAATTATGCTGACTTACGCGCTGCGGAGTTCCATTGGGCCAGTCCATCACATACAAGCGATTCAATACGGTGAATGCCAGTTTTTTTCCGTCCGGACTGGGCACGGCATCGCGAATTTGTGTAGCCAGCTGGTGGCTGGTATCTTGAATGGGATAGTTGAAATACAGGCGGGGCCCCATTTCCAGCTCGAGGTTCACGCGGAAAGGGATTTCTTGTGGAGCAGTACCCTCTTGAACGGAGAGTTTCCAGATCTTTCCTCCATAAGAAGCGATGAGAAATTTACTGTCGGGTGTAAAGCTCATGCCCGGCAATACACCGAGAGGAGCGATGCTTTCTTGCTCGTCGCGCTGCACGGGATAGGCCAGCCAGCGCTCTTCGCCTGACGACAGGTTGCGCAGAATCAGTCCGGTCTTGTCTTCATGGCGCGAGCCATACACCAGCCACTGGCCATCTTTGCTAAGTGTAGGAGTGAAGGCGGAACCATAGCGGGTGGTGATAGTTGTTAGCTTTCCTTTTTCACGATCGAAGCTGCCGATCTGGTATTGCGGCAGGAGGGCGTTGTAGTTCCAGGCTCCGCTGCGTTGAGAGAAGTAGATGGTTTTGCCATCGGCGCTGAGGAAGGGATCAATGGTTTTAACGCCGGCGGGTTGGTCATTCAGTTGTATGCCACCGCCACCGTTCTTATGGTACATCCAGAGTTTGTGGATGCGACGGCCTTTTGAGGCGATGATGTAGTTGCCGTCGCTGGTCCATATGGCAGAGGGAAAATCATCGGTGCGGTCTCTGGTGAGCTGGAAGGTATCTTTCTTTTCCGTGTCGATGTACCAGATGTTATCGCTGCCGCTGCGGTCTGAAGTGAACAGTATTTTTTTCCCGTCGGGACTAAAGCGCGGATGTGATTCAAAGGCGAGGCCCTTGGTTACGGGTGTGGCGTCACCGCCTTCGATGGGTAGGGTGTAGATATCACCCATGAGGTCAAAGGCGATTTTTTTTCCGTCGGCACTCACGTCGATGCTCATCCAGGTGCCTTCGTTGGTGGAGAAGCTGATCTTTCGTTCCGGCTTTAGGGGCAGTCCTTTGAAGCGGGTGTATTGGATGGAATCTTTTTTGGTGGTGTCTGACCAGCTGCCGGCTCCCTGTGTAATAAGGAGGGAGGAGCTGGTGGAAGGAGCAGCCATAAAGAGACCGATAGCAGCAGCGATGGGCAATCCTATTTTCAGGATGCCGGAAGTGGTAAAGGGCATAGTGTAGGAATTAGAAAAGGAAGGTACAAAAAAAGCGTGAGCAGACAGGGTTGATGATATAAGCAGTGGGGTATAGGGAATAGCGGCGCAAAGGTGTTATGAGTGGCGGGGA
>Ga0208853_1000259_pt1 | contig 16107 bp, 16 predicted proteins | sample LakMenEpi03Oct11_FD_150667 | JGI IMG/M metagenome (GOLD analysis project Ga0208853, IMG submission 150667) | Freshwater microbial communities from Lake Mendota, WI - 03OCT2011 deep hole epilimnion (SPAdes) | ecosystem: Environmental > Aquatic > Freshwater > Lake > Epilimnion/Euphotic zone ... | reverse complement strand
ACTGCGCTACGTCCGCGAGGAGGGCAAATCTAGCGCAGGAGAGCCGTAAGCGCCAAAGTGAGGGGGATTGGTTAGCGTTATCCCGTGCCAAACCAGATAGATCAACCCATGTTTTGGATGGGGGGACGATTAGCAACTGATCTCATCGAGATCTCGCATGACCCCGCCTGTTTAGATGATGGAGATTTCTGGGCTGTATCGACAACCTTTGAAGGAGCGTTCACGGCGGCAAAATTTGCAACGGTTGTTGACGCAGATTTTCCGACGGCAAATTGGATGCCGATTAAATCCCAGTGGCAAAGCTCTCCTAATCAACATGAGTACATCGGCTACGTCGATAAAATTCGTGAGTTGATTGCCCAAGGCTGGGTTTATCAAGTAAATGCATGTCGCCAGTTAACAACTGATGATTCAAATTCAAATTTGCGCGGCTTGTTCAGTGGAATCCTCAGCAACAATCCGGCGCCCTGGGCAAGTTATCTCGAGTTACCAGGTTTGAATATTGCATCTGCGTCACCTGAATTATTTCTAGAACGCAACGGTTCAAGAGTAAAAACTTCGCCAATTAAAGGGACTCAGCTACTGGGGGCGTCCGAATTCGGAAGCAAGGACCGTTCTGAAAACATTATGATTGTTGACCTGATGCGAAATGATCTTGGAATGATTTGTGAAAGCGGCACGGTCGAAGTTTCACGGCTGCTTTACAGCCAGGATCATCCAGGTTTACAGCACTTGGTTTCTGATGTCGAAGGGGACTTAATGCAAGGAATCGGATGGAATGAGATTTTTCAAGCAGTTTCTCCACCTGGTTCCGTTAGCGGTGCACCGAAGTCTTCTGCGGTTTCAGTAATTGCAGAGCATGAAAATCCACGCGGTCCGTACTGCGGAATTTTGGGATGGGTGCATGGCGATAAAGCCAAGCTATCTGTAGCTATTAGAATTTTCTGGAAAGACGAGAAGATTCATTTCGGAACTGGTGCAGGCATTACTTTTAGCAGTCAATCGCAAGCCGAATGGGAAGAGACTGAACTCAAGGCCGCACGGTTAATGAAGATTGCCGGAGGGCAAATTTCATGAAGGTTATACAAGACGGAAAACTGATCGATTTAAAAGACAGTGAGTGCAATGACAAAGGTTGGATGAGTGGAACCGGTGTTTTTGAAACAATTAAAACCGTTGATAACCAACCATGGGCGATGTCCAGACATATGCGAAGGGCCGTTTCGAGCGCCCAGCAGAATGGATTTCGAATCCCGTCAGAAGAATTGATCAGAAGCGCTGTAGCCGAACTCTGTAGGACTGAACAGCACCAGCAGGGTTTACTGCGACTTTCCTTTGGCCAGAATGGAAAATGGAGCGCCGTACATCTTCCTTATGAGCCGCTGTCTGGAGGAGCAAGACTACTTACGTATGACAAAGTCATTGCGAGCCAAGGCCAACCGGTTAAGAGTTACCCATACAGCCATCGACTTGAAATTCTGGAAGAAATCAAAACTTTAGGGGCTGATGAAGCGATAGTTTGTAATGACAAGGGAAAGGTGTGCGAAGGGTCTGTAACTAATCTTCTTTTGCGTATTGATGATAAATGGTTAACACCACCAATTAGTGATGGCGTTTTGCCCGGAGTCATGCGTGCGTTGGTAATTGAATACTGCGGAGTCTTGGTCAGAAGTATTGATAAATCTGAAATTTCTCGAGTTCAAGCCGCGTTTCTTTTGAGTAGTTTGCGAATAGCTCAGCCAGTCATCACCATAGATGGAAGAAATATTGAGCAATCCTTGGACTTTAGGTCAGAAATTGAAGCGATGGCGCTTAGGACTTCGGTAGGCTAACCACATGTCCCAGATTTCGATCACAGTTGATGGTGCTGCCCTAAAGATCGAGGCAGATCAACGTCCTACTCACATTTTTGCCGAAAACAAAGATGTTGTGGTCTGTCGGGTAAATGGCACGCTAAGAGATTTGTGGACCGATCTTTCAGATGGCGATGTTGTCGAATCAGTAACGATTTCATCCCCAGATGGTTTGGCGGTCTTGCGCCACTCAACCGCGCACGTGATGGCACAGGCCGTACAAGAAGTTTATGCAAACACACGGCTTGGAATTGGACCACCAATTAAAGATGGTTTTTATTATGACTTCGACCCGGTCAACACCTTCAATCCAGATGACTTAGTAAAGATTGAAAGTGCGATGCGCAAGATTGTTAAAGAGGGGCAAAGATTTCGACGCCGCGTGACAACTGAAGCTGAAGCACTAAAAGAGTTGGCACATGAACCGTACAAATGTGAACTTATTGGAATCAAGGGACCAGCTGGTGAAGAAGCTTCGGTTGAAGTAGGCGGCTCTGAACTTACGATTTACGACAACTTGGGCAGAGATGGAAACCCGGTCTGGAGCGATCTATGTCGTGGTCCACATCTTCCAAGTACTAAACACATTCCCGCTTTTAAGTTAATGCGAACAGCGGCTGCCTATTGGCGTGGATCTGAAAAGAATCCAATGCTTCAGCGGATTTATGGAACTGCGTGGCCTTCTCAGGATGAACTCAATGCATATCTAGAACTGCTTGCAGAGGCGGAAAAAAGAGATCATCGCCGTTTAGGCACTGAACTAGATCTATTTTCTTTCCCAGAGGAAATTGGATCAGGTCTTGCGGTGTTTCATCCCAAGGGCGGAATCGTTCGTCGGGCAATGGAGGATTACTCACGCATCCGACATGAAGAAGAGAATTACGAATTTGTTTACTCCCCACATTTAACCAAAGCGGCACTCTTTGAAACTTCGGGCCATTTGCAATGGTATGCCGACGGTATGTACCCGCCAATGATTCTTGATGAGGAATTAAATGCTGATGGCACAGTAAGGAAGCCAGGCCAGCAGTATTACATGAAGCCTATGAACTGCCCTTTCCATAACTTGATCTACAAGTCTCGTGGTCGTTCATATCGCGAACTTCCTTTGCGCCTCTTCGAATTTGGAACCGTGTACCGCTACGAAAAGTCAGGCGTACTTCACGGAATTACCCGAGCGCGCGGCTTCACCCAAGATGATGCGCACATTTATTGCACTAAAGAGCAAATGGTGGGTGAGCTTGATTCACTACTGACATTCGTTTTGAACTTACTTCGTGATTATGGCCTCAATGAGTTCTATCTTGAGCTATCAACCAAGAATGAAGAAAAGTTTGTGGGAGAAGATGCGGATTGGGCTGAAGCAACTGAAGCGCTCAGAAAAGCGGCAACTGCTCAAAATCTAGAATTAGTTTTGGATGAAGGCGGTGCAGCTTTTTACGGTCCAAAGATTTCAGTCCAAGCTAAGGATGCAATTGGTCGTACTTGGCAGATGTCGACGATTCAAGTGGATTTCCAATTACCGCAACGTTTCGAACTTGAATATTCGGCAACAGATGGAACACGTCAACGACCAGTAATGATTCACAGGGCGTTATTTGGATCGATTGAACGATTCTTCGGAGTTTTAACTGAGCACTACAGCGGAGCTTTTCCACCATGGCTAGCACCGGTTCAAGCGATTGGTATTCCGGTTGCTGACACTTTTTCTGATTATTTGGGCGATGTCATCAAAGAAATGCGAAAGGCTGGTATCCGCGCAGAACTAGACGCATCTGATGACCGCATGCAGAAGAAAGTGCGAAATGCGCAAATGCAAAAGATTCCATTCATGGTTATTGCAGGTGAAGAGGATCAACAGGCTGGTGCAGTTTCATTCCGCTATCGCAATGGCGAGCAAAAGAATGGAATTCCAATAGCTGAGGCGATTGCTGAGATTAAAAAGGTTGTAGCCGAACGAACTCAGGTGTAATAAATGAGCCATGAAATAGATGGTGCTGGCATGCCTGATAGCTGGCAACGTTTATGGGCGCCGCATCGTCTTGATTACTTGCGTGGTGAAAACAGACCATTAGATGGCAATGACATCCCATGCCCATTTTGTACGATCCCGGAGAAGAGTGATGAAGAAGGATTGATTGTTCATCGCGGCAAAGCTGCCTATGTTGTTATGAATCTTTATCCGTATAACCCAGGACACCTATTGGTTTGCGCATATCGACACGTAGCTGACCTGACTGACTTAACAGAAGCAGAACGAAACGAAGTATCGGCATTGACGGCACACGCAATGAAAACAATAAGAAAAGTTTCAGCACCAGCAGGTTTTAATCTCGGAATGAATCAGGGTGCCATATCTGGTGCCGGAGTTGCCGCACATATTCATCAACATGTTGTTCCTCGTTGGAGCGGTGATGCAAACTTCATGCCCATAATTGGGCAAACTAAAGTTCTACCGCAGTTGTTGCATTTGACGCGACAGGAACTTTCTGCGGCTTGGTGACTATAGATTTAATTCGGTTATGTATTTCTGAACAATGTCTACGCCGATGGCTCTTTCAATCCACAGTGGTATTGCAGGAAAAAGTAATCCAGCAGCAAAAGCTTGTTCACCACTTGACTGAACTAGTTCGATGTATTCATCTCTAAATTCGGTAACAAGTGTTTGGTGCTCCGAATCGCTCATACGCGATGTTGGGGGAGTCGTCGAATAATCGATGATGGACAAGTCCGCTAGGGAAATGAGCGCGATCGGCAATCCATCGTCATCGTGTAAAACCAAATACGGTGTTGCCATCGGTGCGAAAACACGGTTAGCAATCATCACAGCATCATCAAAGTCTGCCTCTTGTATCTCTAAGTGAGTGACAACAACCAGTCGGGGAATTTGAAACTCGTCGAGTTCGGCCCATCTAGAAATGGTTTCTTGATCCACACCTGCAGCGGGGTTAATTGCAAAAATCGCCAGGTCGCTATCGCTGTGAACTTCTTGGGTAAAGACACCACCGAAGCATTGTGCGACTAGTTCGGGCTCAGCGCTCTCATGGCCATATACATGAATCAAGCCTTTGGTGATTTGTGTTTGCACTGGGTCAGCCTACGATGGTCCTTGATGTTAAGTGCGCGTTTGAAGCCAGCGGTCACTCGGGTGATTACCCCGGTGGCGGCCTTTGCTGTGCGTCGAGGTCTGACACCAAACGCGGTTACCTTGATAGGAGCGATAGGGGTAGTCATCTGTTCCTTTTATTTCTACCCGAGAGGTGATTTTTTTGTTGGAACCCTTGCAATCTGTGTTCTGGCTTTGAGTGACCTCTTCGATGGCACGATGGCACGTTTATCAAGTGCCGGCTCCAGTCGATGGGGTGGTTTTCTAGATTCCACGATAGATCGAATTACTGATTCTTCAATATTAATCGGTGTCACAATTTTTTTAATCAATGAAAATGATCAGCTCGCCTACGTTGCTTTGGCAACTTTGCTTACGGGATTACTTGTTCCATACATCAGAGCCAAAGCGGAAAGTTTTGGGATCCAATGTTCAGGCGGTATTGCAGAGCGAACCGAACGATTAATTATATCTTTGGCCGCCATCGGATTTGATGGCCTAGGTGTTCCTTATGTTTTGGCGTTGGGAATGTGGTTACTCGCAATCCTCGGGTCATTCACTGTTATGCAACGAATGTTGATCGTAAAGCGAGCAAGTAAAAATGAAAGATAATTTGTCAGCTTATGTCTATTTTGCAGGCTGGCGATTAGTTAGATGGTTGCCAGAGAAGACTGCATACAAACTGGCATATCGAGTTTCTGATTTACTAGTCAAGCGGAACGGTAAGAGTGTTCAAAGATTGCGTTCCAATCTTTCACGAACCCAGCCCGGAATAACTGCACTCAATCTAGATCTTCTAGTGATCGAGGCAATGCGTTCATACATGCGCTATTGGTGTGACACTTTTCGATTGCCAGACTGGAGCAAAAATCGAATCATCGAGACTACGACTGTAACGAATGAGCATCTTTTAACTGATGCGATAGCAGCTAAAACAGGCGTCATAGTTGCGGTTCCACACGCGGGAAATTGGGATCATGCAGGTGCATATTTTTGCGCACAAGGTATTCGTCTGGTGACCGTTGCCGAGCGGTTAAAGCCAGAGAAATTGTTTCTAAAGTTCCTGGCATACAGACAGGCAATGGGTATGGAGGTACTGCCACTAGATGGCCGTGTTCTCAATACTTTGGAAGATCGACTCAATGAAGGCGCTTTAGTTGCACTGGTGTCAGATAGAGATCTTTCGCGCTCCGGCATCGAGATCGAATTCTTTGGCGGTAAAGCTCGCATGCCTGCAGGTCCTGCATTGCTTGCTCTTCGAACAAAGGCACCGTTGATTACTGCTTTTGTTACCTACACGGATAGCGGCGTGCACATTGAATTTCGAAATGTAGTTCTGCCAAGTGGGGGAGATGAAAGCAGCAAGGTGAAAGAAATTGTTCAGATTACAGCGCAGTATTTTGAGGATGGCATTTCAGAAAATCCCCAAGACTGGCACATGTTGCAACGGATCTGGGTAGATGGCGATTTCAAGGAACGTACATAGTGCTTAATCGTTCGCTCAAGATTGGAATAGTGTGTCCATATAGTTGGGATACGCCAGGTGGTGTGCAGAACCACATTCGTGACTTAGCCGAATTCTTAATCGCATCAGGTCATGAAGTTTCTGTTTTAGCTCCAGCGATTGATAATGCAAAATTACCGGATTATGTTGTTAATGCCGGCAAGCCAATCTCTATCCCGTACAACGGCGCAGTAGCGCGTGTTCTATTTGGTCCCGTCGCCTTTGCGCGTGTTCGCCAGTGGATCTCACAAGGTGACTTCGATTTGTTACACCTTCACGAACCAGCTATTCCTTCAATCTCGCTTTTGGCGTGCTGGGCCGCGGATGGGCCGATGGTTGGAACTTTCCATGCCGCTGCAAAGCGTCAGAAAATCATTTTTGCAATTGGGCCAATACTTGAACCAGCGATCGAAAAGTTGTCCGCACGAATCGCCGTTTCCGAAGCAGCTCGCTTAACGCTGACAGATCACTTAGATACTGACGCGGTAATCATCCCTAATGGAATTTATGCCAATCGCTATACGGATGGAAAATCCTTAGAGAAATGGTCAGGAAATACGATTGGTTTCATCGGCAGATTCGAAGAGCCTCGTAAAGGTCTAAGCGTTTTAGTTGATGCGCTGCCTGTCATTTCCCGTTTCGCACCTGATGTAAAGGTATTTGTGGCAGGTCCTGGAAATCCTGAGGAAGTCATCGAAAGTATCGATCCGCAACTGCGTCAACGATTTGAATTTCTAGGAAAGATTTCCGAATCAGAAAAAGCAGACTTCATGTCGTCTGTAGCAGTCTACGTAGCACCAAATACAGGCGGTGAATCATTTGGAATCATTCTGGCCGAAGCCCTTGCGGGTGGCGCTTGCGTAATCGCAAGTGACATTCCAGCCTTTGATGATTTGTTGGGTCAGGGGGAATTCGGAGCGCTATTCGAGTCGGAAAGTTCAACCGAACTTGCGAAAGTTGTCATTGATCTATTGCGTGATGAGAAGAAGAGAAAAGAACTTTCTAGTCGTGGTAAAGAACGATCAAAAATGTTTGATTGGACAGTTGTAGCCGAACAGATCTTTTCTGTTTATGAAATGTCTATCGTGGGAAGTCAAAAAGTCCGGTTGGCATCTGATTCACGACCTTGGAATAGATTCTTGAATAAGGAGGAGAAGCAATGACACGTTGGCTGGTCTCTGCGCTTCTGATCCTTCTGGTCCTTTGGTATCTGTCTTTCACTGCAACTCGTTTGGATAGGTTGCATCATCGCGTGGAGACAAGTTGGGCGAATTTAGATGTACTGCTACAAAAGCGCGCCGCGGTCGCCTTAGAGATTGCACACAGCGATATCGCTGATCCTGCCTCGTCAATGCTGCTGACCGCTGCTGCTTATCAAGCTCGTGATGCAAATATACAAAGTAGGTCACAAGCTGAAAGTGGTTTATCCGGAGCACTGGGATTGCTGCTGGAGGATTCTCAGCATCTTGCCACGGCAGCAGATAGTTCATTACTGACTGAGTTATCCGGTTTAACGGACAAAATTAGAGTCGCTATCGCAATTCACACCGATGCTGTCGCCAGAACTCAAATGGTGCGCAGTAAATTCATTGTTCGACTTTTCCGGCTGGCAGGTACTGCGCCATTGCCGATTACATATGAATTCGAATCTGATGTTCTCTAAAAGAAATTCCGCTTTATTTCTAGCATCAGTGCTCATTCTTACCGGGTGCTCCGCAGTTTCAGATTTATTGCCCGAAAAGAAGGCAACCAGTGCGCTTAGCGGTAGAGAAGGAATTGATGGACAAGTTCTTGCAGTAAAAATTGATGACACCAATGCAGCGCATCCACAAATTGGTTTAGAGGATGCCGAAATTGTTTATATCGAGCAGGTTGAAGCTGGATTAACTCGATTGGCGGCAATTTATTCAACAGTTATTCCCGAGAGAGTTGGGCCCGTTCGTAGTGCTCGAATTTCAGATATTGATGTTTTGAACCAGTTCGGTCGCGTTGCTTTTGCCTACAGCGGAGCTCAACGAAAGTTGTTACCGGTAATTGCCGCAGCGAACCTGCAAGATATGGGAGCCCAACGCCAGAGTCCCACGATTTACACAACCGACCCGAATAGAGTGCCTCCCGTTGCCATGGTCCTTCGTGCAGATCTATTAATGCAAAGAATTAAAGAAAAGAATTTGCCTGTTGATGTTGCCAAAAACGTTGGATTTGTTTTTGGCGAATTGCCTGAAGGCGGAAAAGAAGTTCAAAAGGTCGTGATGAATTGGCCCTCTGCAACGTATTCTGCAGAGTGGTCTGCAGAGGAGTCTCGTTGGCATCTGTTCCATAACGGTAAGTTAAATCTTGCAGATAGCGGAGTTGTACTTGGTCCAACAACACTCGTTGTCCAATTGGTAAAGATTTCGCCCTCTGAATACGGCGACAAATTTGGAGGAGTTACTCCTTTGTCTGAAACCGTTGGTACGGGAAAGGCCTTCGTGCTTCGAGATGGTCAGGCGTTTACTGCAACGTGGAATCGAGCTTTTCCAGATTCAGGTACAACCTTTACTTTGGGTGATGGCGCTGTAATGAACTTCGCACCGGGCCAGATTTGGGTGGCATTAACCGATCGTGAGCCTGAATTCACGTGGCGCGCTATCGAAAAGTCGAAGTAGGATTGGGTTCTATCTTTCGATTGAAGCGGAGTACTAAATCATGGCTGAAGTAACTGGCACCGGCCGCGTTAAGCGCGGAATGGCTGAAATGCTTAAGGGTGGCGTCATCATGGATGTCGTTAACGCCGAACAAGCAAAGATCGCTGAAGATGCTGGCGCAGTAGCAGTAATGGCACTTGAGCGCGTACCTGCAGATATTCGCGCGCAAGGCGGAGTAGCTCGCATGTCAGATCCTGACATGATCGAAAAAATCCAAGCTGCGGTTTCAATTCCAGTTATGGCAAAGGCGCGTATCGGACACTTTGTAGAAGCGCGCGTCCTTGAATCTTTGGGTGTTGATTACATCGATGAATCAGAAGTTTTAACTCCAGCTGATTATGTAAACCACATTGATAAATTTGATTTCACTGTGCCGTTTGTGTGCGGTGCAACCAATCTTGGTGAAGCACTTCGCCGCATCAATGAAGGAGCAGCGATGATTCGCTCTAAGGGCGAAGCAGGCACGGGCGATGTTTCAAATGCGATGCAGCACATGCGAATGATCGGTGGAGAAATTCGCCGACTTTCTTCGCTACGTGAAGATGAACTTTATGTTGCCGCAAAGGAACTTCAAGCTCCATATGATTTGGTAAAAGAAGTTGCCCAAACTGGAAAACTTCCAGTCGTTCTTTTCACAGCTGGCGGTATTGCAACTCCGGCCGATGCGGCGCTGATGATGAGCATGGGCGCAGATGGCGTATTCATTGGTTCAGGTATTTTCAAATCTGGAAATCCTGCCCAACGTGCTGCGGCATGTGTAAAGGCGACAACATTTTGGGATGACGCAAAGGTTGTTGCTGATGCATCGCGCGGTCTTGGTGAAGCAATGGTTGGAATTAACGTTGCCGATCTGCCTGCACCTCACCGTCTTTCAGAACGTGGTTGGTAACACCGCGTTCAATGAAGGTTGGAGTTCTAGCGTTACAAGGTGATGTGCGTGAGCACATTCAGGCCTTATTGGCGTGCGACGTAGAAGCGGTTGCGGTCCGACGAGCAGAAGAAATCGAAAAGGTTGATGCTCTGGTTTTACCTGGGGGAGAGTCAACGACGATTGCGCAATTGGCCGAGGTATTTGGCATTTTTGAACTCATTAAGAATAAAATCAAAAACGGTATGCCGGTATATGGCTCATGTGCCGGAATGATCTTGCTGGCCGATGAAATTCTGGATTCAAAAGAGGGCCAAAAGAGTTTTGGTGGTTTAGACATTACGGTAAGAAGAAATGCGTTTGGCCGCCAAGTTGATTCATTTGAATCAGATATTTCTTTCAAAGATGGTTCAGAACAATTGATTCGGGCCGTCTTTATCCGCGCTCCATGGGTTGAAAAAGTCTCCGATTCGGTTGAAGTATTGGCCTCAGTTGATGCACACCCTGTAGCTGTTCGTTCAAAAACCGCACTTGCAACATCATTTCACCCTGAATTAACTGGCGATCACCGAATCCATCGTTATTTCATTGAGCAGGTAGCCCGTCCAGCGCTTCTAAAGGTAAAGTAACCCAACAACAAAAGTTTGAACTTTAGCTAGGTGAGGTGAAGCCATGTCAGGCCATTCCAAGTGGGCTACGACTAAGCACAAGAAGGCGATTATCGATAGTCGTCGTGCAAAAGTATTTGCTAAGCAGATTCGTGCAATTGAAGTAGCGGCCCGAAATGGTGGCGCTGATATGGATGGCAACCCAACACTATTTGATGCTGTTGCTAAAGCGAAGAAATCTTCTATGCCGGCAGACAATATCGACCGCGCAATCAAACGTGGAGCGGGTTTAGAAGCAGGTGCAAAGGACTGGATAACAATCATGTACGAGGGCTACGGTCCGAACGGCGTGGCAATCATGATCGAATGTTTATCAGATAACCGAAATCGTTCGGCATCTGAAGTAAAGGTTGCAGTCACCCGAAATGGTGGCTCGATGGCAGATCTTGGATCTGTTTCCTACCTATTTAATCGCAAAGGTGTTGTCATCGTTAAGAAGGATGGAACCCTTACTGAGGATTCAATTTTAGAAGCTGTGTTAGAGGCTGGCGCTGAAGAAGTTAATGATCTCGGCGAAGCCTTTGAAATCGTCAGCGAGCCCGTTGATTTGGTGCCGGTACGTACTGCGCTGCAAACCGCGGGCATCGATTATGAATCAGCTGATTCTTCCTTCCTTCCATCAATGTCTATCCCCTTAGATGCCGATGGAGCGAAGAAGGTTTTCGAGTTGATAGATGCAATCGAAGAGCTTGATGATGTGCAAAATGTTTATAGCAATTTTGATGTTTCTGACGAAGTTATGGCGAGTCTCGACTAGAGCCTTGCGCAGTGACCTTAGGCTTTAACTTTGACTAATTGAGAAAGCACGAGGACAGCAATGAGAGTTTTGGGTGTTGACCCAGGTCTAACTCGTTGCGGTGTGGGTATTGTCGACGGCGCTGTTGGATCGCCGCTTTCACTTGTCGAAGTGGGCGTAATTCTTACCCCAGTGGATGCGGCCTTAGAGCAACGTTTACTGGAACTAGATCAGCAGTTATCGCAATGGATAAACATGTGGAAACCCGATGTAGTTGCTGTTGAAAGAGTTTTTTCACAACACAATGTTCGAACCGTTATGGGGACTGGACAAGCTGCAGGTGTTGCCTTGCTATTGGCGGCCAAAGCAGGTATTCCAGTCATGATGCACACTCCATCTGAAGTTAAAGCTTCGGTTACGGGCAATGGTCGAGCGAATAAAGCACAAGTTGCAATGATGGTCCAGAAAATTCTCAACCTTGATTCGATCCCAAAGCCAGTCGATGCAACCGACGCTTTGGCCCTTGCCATCTGTAACGTTTGGCGTGGTGGCGGAAATGCCCGTTTGACACAAGCGGTTGCGGCCGAACAATCACGTCTCAAGAAATTGAGAGCACGATGATTTCACTACTGAACGGAACTGTACGAAACATACAAAGTGATCGTTTGGTGGTCGAAGTTGGTGGCTTTGGCCTAAGTGTTTTAGTTACTCCTGCAACAGCTAGCCAAGTAACACTTGGTTCGCAGGTTCAATTATTTACTTCACTTGTAGTACGTGAAGATTCATTAACGCTTTTTGGTTTTGTTAATGAAGAGTCACGCACCTTGTTTGAACTAGTCCAAACAGTTTCAGGTATTGGCCCGAAGGTGGCGCTGTCGATTTTGGGAGCGCTTACTCCTGAAGATCTCGGTCGTGCGATTTCGCAAGAAGATATAAGTGCAATTGAAAAGGTTCCAGGGATAGGTCGAAAAGGTGCACAACGGATGATTTTGGAGCTCAAAGGAAAACTGAGCGATCTTTCCCATGTCCAGCAGTACAAGGGACATCAACCCGCATGGAGAGAACAGTTATCAAGTGCACTTGTTTCTCTTGGTTTTTCACCGAAAGAGTCCGATCACGCTATCTCTGCAGTTGTTTCCGAACTTCAAGCAGATGGTGTCGAAGCAGCAGGTGTTGAACTCAGTGAACTACTTAAGCGCACCTTAGCCAGTGGAAAGAGTTCACGTGGCTGATGACCGTTTAGTAGCTCCGCAAATGAAAAGCGAAGAGTCCGCACTGGAACACGCCCTTCGCCCAAAGACTTTGTCCGATTTCATCGGTCAGCAACGAGTCCGTGAACAGATTGATGTTTTACTAACCGCAGCTCGCAAGCGTAATTCTCCCGCAGACCATATTTTGCTGTCAGGTCCACCTGGATTGGGAAAAACAACGTTGGCCTTAATTCTCGCAAGTGAGATGAATGCGCCGATTCGAATTACTAGTGGTCCAGCAATAACTCATGCCGGTGATTTAGCTGCGATTCTTTCTTCATTGGTTGAAGGAGAAATCCTTTTCCTGGATGAAATTCATCGATTGCCGCGTCCAGCCGAAGAGTTGTTGTATCTGGCGATGGAAGACTTTCGTGTTGATGTAATTGTGGGCAAGGGGCCTGGCGCAACAGCTATCCCATTGCAACTTCCGCATTTCACCTTGGTGGGTGCAACTACTCGTGCTGGACTGTTGCCAAGTCCGCTGCGAGATCGCTTTGGTTTTACTGCGCACTTAGATTTTTATGATGAAAAAGATATTGCGCATGTAATTACACGTAGCTCGGAGCTCCTAAAAATTTCAATCGATAAGGATGCGGTTGCAGAAGTTGCAGGAAGATCTCGGGGGACACCTCGAATTGCCAATCGTCTTTTACGTCGCGTTCGAGATTACGCGCAGGTGCAAGGTGCTTCGACTATTTCCTTAAGCCAAGCGATGGCAGCACTAGAAATGTATGAGGTTGATCAATTAGGTCTAGATCGATTGGATCGCGCGGTGTTAGTGGCTTTAGTGGAAAGATTCAATGGGGGTCCGGTCGGACTTTCAACCTTGGCCATTGCCGTCGGCGAAGAGACTGAGACAGTCGAATCAGTCGCTGAGCCTTTCTTAGTTCGCAATGGCTTCATGGCTAGAACCCCGCGTGGACGGGTGGCCACGGCTCAGGGTTGGCGCCATATAGGACGAACGCCACCTGCTGAAATTTCCACGCTTTTCGACTTACCCGCATCTGACCTCTAGACTCTGCCCCTATGTCTACAACAACGAAACCAATAAAGACCACCTCCAGACCTGGACGAACTCTTGCAATTCTGGGTTTGATCCTCGTATCGATGGTGAGCCTAGTTTTCCTTCAAGATTCCAAGAGTCTGCAGCTAGGTTTAGATCTACGTGGCGGTACTTCGGTAACACTGCAACCTCGAATCGCTCCAGGTGAAGAGGGAAGCGTTACTAACGAGGCGATCGATCAGGCAGTGTCAATTATTCGCCAACGTGTTGACTCTTTAGGTGTTGTTGAATCAGAAGTGACTGCGCAAGGCAGTGGTACAAATCGCCAAATCGTAATCTCGGTGCCAGGAGATACTGGTCGCCGCGTTGTTGATCTAGTTGGTCAGACTGCCGAACTGCGCTTTCGTCAGGTGCTTGCATCTGGTTCCGGAATTCCTGCGACAGCAGACGCGGCAGCAACACCAGCTGCGGGTGTTAGCGCAGATGTAAATGCAAAGTTTGCCGCCCTTGATTGCACCAAACCAGAAAATCTTCAAGGAAACGGTGCTGATGATGCAGCCGCGGTCCTGGTTACATGTGATCGTTCGGGAGGAGCTAAGTACATTCTTGCTCCAGCAGAAGTTTTGGGTCGCCAAATCTCTAAGGCATCGGCGGGATTAGATCCTCAAGCCGGCAGCGCTTGGTTTGTAAGTCTCACTTTCGATGGTGAGGGAACTTCGGCTTTCGGTGCATTGACTTCGCGAGTGACCGCTCTTCCAGAGCCAACAAATCAAGTAGCGATTGTTCTGGATGGCCTAGTTGTGTCTTCACCAAGAATTACAGAAGCTATTCCTTCAGGTAATGCGCAAATTACAGGAAGCTTCACACAACTAGAAGCACAAGATCTTGCTAACGTTTTGAAATACGGTGCGCTTCCACTTGCATTTGATCGCGGTGAAGTTCAGCAAGTTTCTCCAACACTTGGAGCTGATCAACTTAACGCGGGTGTGTTAGCTGCAGGTCTAGGTATGTTGTTGGTAGTTATTTTCACACTCTTGTATTACCGAGCATTAGGCCTTGTAACAGTTGGTTCATTGGCCGTGGCGGCGATCATGCTGTACACGTTGATTTTGCTTATGGGTCAGTGGGTTGGTTTCACTCTAACCTTGGCTGGAATCGCTGGTGCTATCACCGCTATTGGTGTTACTGCGGACTCATTCATTGTTTACTTTGAACGCGTCAAAGATGAAATGCGCGAGGGAAGAACATTGCGAACCGCGGCTGAAACTGGGTGGGTTCGTGCACGCCGCACAATCTTGATCGCAGACTTCGTGTCTTTGATCGCAGCGGTTCTTCTTTATATCTTCTCAGTTGGAGGTGTTCGTGGTTTCGCCTTTACGCTGGGACTTACAACGATCATCGACTTAATTATCATCTTCCTATTTACCAAGCCAGCACTTGTCTTGATTTCTCGAAGCAAGTTCTTCAACTCAGGTCATCCTCTCTCAGGTTTCTCACCTAAGAGTCTGGGTCTAGTCATTGCGAAGGAGGCATAAAGTGTCAAAGTTTTCCGGTTTAGGTGGTCGTCTCTATCGTGGAGAAACATCTGTAAATTTCATAGGTCATCGCCGTCGCTGGTACGGCCTGTCTGGATTCTTCGTTTTATTGTCTATCGGAGCTTTAGCCATTCAAGGCCTTTCCCTAGGAATTGAATTCAAAGGTGGTTCATCATTTACGGTGAATACTCCGAACCCTTCAGTTTCTATGGCGAGAGAAGCTGCAGCTGAAGCCGGCGTTACCGGCGAACCAATTGTTCAGCTTGTTGGAAATGACAAGGTCCGGGTTCAAACACAAGCTCTAGAGCCTGCGGTTAACAATGCGATTCAGGATGCACTAGCTGCAAAGTTTTCAGTCAGTGTTTCATCAATTGATGTTCAGATAATCGGTCCTTCATGGGGTAAGGAAATTACCCGCAAAGCACTCTACGGTCTTTTTGGTTTCTTGCTTGTTGTCATGATTTATCTTGCAATGGCATTAGAGCCGAAAATGGCTATTGCCGCAATTGTCGCAGTCGTTCACGATGTGTTTATTACAGTCGGAATCTACGCACTCGTTGGTTTTGATGTAACTCCAGCCACCATTATTGGGTTCTTAACCATCTTAGGTTATTCGCTCTATGACACGGTGGTGGTATTCGACAGGGTTCGCGACAATACAAAAGCCATTTCGGCGGTCTCGACCAAGACTTATTCACAAGCGGTCAATCTGGCTGTTAACCAAACAATCGTTCGTTCAGCAAATACATCTATCGTTGCGATCCTTCCGGTTGCGGCTATCTTGTTTGTGGGTGCTGGACTACTCGGTGCTGGAACGCTAAAGGATCTATCACTGTCATTATTTATTGGATTACTCGTGGGAACTTATTCATCGCTGTTTATAGCTCCTGCAGTTTT
>Ga0208853_1000248_pt1 | contig 16265 bp, 20 predicted proteins | sample LakMenEpi03Oct11_FD_150667 | JGI IMG/M metagenome (GOLD analysis project Ga0208853, IMG submission 150667) | Freshwater microbial communities from Lake Mendota, WI - 03OCT2011 deep hole epilimnion (SPAdes) | ecosystem: Environmental > Aquatic > Freshwater > Lake > Epilimnion/Euphotic zone ... | reverse complement strand
CGGCCCATACCCATTTGCTCGAGGATCGCAAGGATCACTACAAACAAAATGAATCCGCCGGTATACCAAGCGTAGACTTTGTTTAATTGTTTTTTAAAGGCTGCGTTGCTACCGCCGCCGCCAAAGACGCTTCCGTCACTAGGTGTCATTCCAGCCATGATTAATCTTCCTCCACTTCGGCACAGTCATATTCTTTATCAAGATTATTCATGTAATGAGCGTAATAAGCGATGATGAGAACATAAACTACTAATGCCCCTTGTGCGCCGACCCAAAAGCTAAACGGCCATCCAAAAAAGTTGAACGACAGTTCGCGGGCGTTATAGCCAACAACAAAGGTCACGACAAACCAGATGAACAACAAAAACGCTGTCATTCGTAGGTTCTTCGACCAATATTGTTTGTGCGATTCTGTTAATTGCATAACAGTTTCTCCTTAAGTTAATAAAAAACAACTACAGCAAACTTCGAACATCTACTTCATTGTGCTAAACAGTCAGGCCGGTCTCCCGTTCTAACTGTTTTGCAAATTTGGGCTCAAAATCCTTTAAATGCCTAATGATTTTTACTGCTTCTTCGGGTTCTTGGCGATCCACATAAACCCTTGCTAATTGGTACCAGCCATAAGGGCTCATAGGTTGTAATTGGGTATTTTTCTTCAAGACTTTGATGGCTTCGTCAAAACGTCGCTGCTGAATTAGGGTTAGCCCTAGTCCGTACCAGGCTAAATCCATCTTCTCATCGAGGTTTAAGGCCTTCCGAAAACTAAACTCGGCATCTTCAACTTGACCAATTTCTTCTTGTAAAAAACCAAGGTTGTACCAAGAATAGGCTGGCGCATCGGAGCGTTGCACCACAATCTTATAGAGAGTAATTGCACCTACCTTATCCCCTGCTTGGGTTTTTAAGTAAGCCAAGCTAGAAAGTACATAGGGATCATTCGGATACGCCTGCAACATCTCTTCAAATACCTCCGTTGCCCGTTTCTTTAGCCCAAGCACAATGAGGGACGAGGCCCAGTATTTAAAAAGATACCAGCGAAGATCACGTTTTACTGACATAGCTCAACTCCTATCGATACACAATGCTCTATCTTGGCAAGGGTTACCGCAATATATAAAACGGCCACAATACAAAACGCCACAAATGGAATTTGATGATCTGCAATTTGCTTCGGAGAAATAAAGCGAGCCGTTGCAGTCCAGGGTTTATTCACGATTTGGAATAGCTGATAAAACAAATTAGTCTCACGCTTTTGCCCAGAGAGAACGAATAACAGGCCCTGACCGATTAAAGCAAGGCCGCCTATATAAAGAATTAACTGGGCAATATTTAAGAATAAAAGCACTCGAAAGCCTTTTGCTAATTGGAAAAAAAGCCAATGGGCATTATGGTTGGGGACCCAATACACCCAAATCGGTGATTTCCCTTAGTTTTTGCTTAAATATTAGTGTTTACCCTTAAACCGTGGCAGATATTTACACCCTTGGTATCCAGGCGCCCTGTTTTGCTAAGTTTTTTAGCTCCTGAAAGCTACTAACCTCTTTTTTAATCCCGCCCCAAAGACGCAAGAGTAATTCACAGGTCGCCAAGGCATCACTCGCCGCCTGATGTCTAACGGCGCATTCCAAGCCAAAGAAATGAAGCCAATCATCCAGCGCTTTGGCCTTTGGATGTCCACCCGTGATGGCTGCTAGCGGTTCAATATCAATCCACTCATTATTTAATGGGGCTAAACCGTAGTATTGATAAGCGCGATTGATCATGCCCATATCAAATGGCGCATGAAAAGCCAACAGGGGTGCATCACCCACCCATTGCCGAAACTGCTCCAACACCTCATTCGCAGGACTACCGCTCTCTTGTGCTCCAACACCAATATGGTGAATTAATATATTGTCCCGATCAGAGGCGAGGTCTTGTTTGATCACTGCTTCGTAACTATCTCCTAAGATGATGGCGGGTTTGGTAAATCCCGGCCCGATTTGAATAGCAATCGCTGCGATCGCCAGCAAGCGATCACTTGCAGGATCTAAGCCAGTGGTCTCAACATCCAACACAATCCAGCGTAAAGGCTCATCCCGTGATTGATCAGAACGAATGTTCTTAAAAAACTTAGCGAACATAATCTAGCTCTAGGTGCTGTTGTAAATTACGTACCTTTGATAAAGACTCTCGCAAAATTGTTTTATCAACCGAGTTGAGTTGCTCTACATCAATCGCATTGGGATTACCACCAATCGCATGTCCATCGATTTGAGCCGCTAGTCGCAGCGTTTGCAAGTACTCAAATGAAGCAATCCACCCCATACTATCGGCTTCACTGACCTTGAGGGCGCGACCTACTGCCGCAAGACGTTCACGGGTGTTTACTGCAGCAATCCCATTTGCCAAGGAATAAATACGGGCCGCATCCACCACAATAGCTGTGCCCTGCATTTTGATATCAATGATTTTCTTACCATCCAACTCTTTGGTTTCGAGACTACCGAACCAATTAAATGGTACTTTCCAGGCGAGTGAGTTTTCTGTAAGCAACTTAATAAAGCGCGGCGTTGCTTGAGCATGCTTGACCACATAATCGCGCAAAGGCTTTAGCAAAGACTCGTTTCCAGCCAGTGCTCTGAAGTCAAAAAAGATGCTGGCTTTTAGTAAGTCCTCGGGATTGCCCTGCTCAATCCAGCGCTCAAACCGCTGTAACCATTCAGTTTGACTAAGGCATAACTCGGGATTATTGGCCATGATATGGCCCTTACATAAGGGGTAACCGCATTGATCCAAGGCGTGGTTGACCTCATTCGCAAAAGCAAGATAGCGCTCTTTATTCACCAATTCGCTATCCATCAAAATGAGGGCGTTATCTTGATCGGTCGCGATAGTTTGCTCACTGCGTCCTTCGGAACCCAAGGAAATCCAAGCAAAGCGTCCTAAATCAAGATCATGCTTTTTAGTAAAGAGTGAAATGAGCTGTGCTGTTAAGACATCATTGAGATGGCTAATTAAGGCAGTTAGTTGTCTTGCCTGTACACCCTGACCCAATAAATTACGTGCAAATTTACGAATATTATTCGCGCACCCCTTAAGGCTTTCAACATCATCGGCAGCACGAATAGCGCTACTAATATTATTCAGTGAGAGTCGCTGCAGGGAAAATAAATCGCGCTCGGAAATAATCCCCACAATTTCCTTGTCTCGTAGAATCGGTAAATGACGAATGTGATGGCGCGACATCATGAGGCCCGCCATCTCCGCAGTGTCGTCAACCTGAACAGTTTTAACCTGCGTTGACATTACTGCAGCGATGGGGGTATCCAAAGGTGTCTGCGCCAAAGTCACACGGCTTAAGACATCGTAGCGTGTCAAAATTCCCTGAATAATGCCTACTTCATCCACCACCAATACAGACCCTACCTTCTTTTCGTGAATCAATTGCAAGGCGTCTTTTAGTGGTGTATTGGGCAATACTGAGATTGGCTTTTTAAGTGTCAGATCACCCAGTGGACTCTCAAGGGACTGCTCAGTCAGGGCTTGTGAAGCGAAGTTATTGCGCAGTGCTGTTCGTGACTCTTCTAATAGTTTGAGAATTCGATTATTTAAAAAATCACTAAACGGCTTCGATTGCTTCGCGAGCTCGTGCATACGCTCAACGGGAATGGCCAAACAAAAACAATCTTCGACTGCGACGTATTTGGAGGTGACTGGTCTACCTGCATAGCAGGCACTGACAGAAAACAGCTCGCCTGCTGCCAACTCAAAGCCCATTTCTTCAAAACCGGGGATTAACCGTCGCCCTGAAACACGACCCTGACGAATCAAATACAAATCCTTAGGTACCCCATCTGCAGGGGATAGGATGGTCTCATTTGGGGCAAAGTAGGCCTCAATCGAATGACGCAGAAAATAATCTACGTCCGCGATGACCATTTTAGAGAATGGCAAAACCCGCATTAATTGCTGACGTAGATTTTGCACAAGACTGTGCGAGATCGGGTTAGTTTTGACTAAATCTGCAGATCTCATTATGGATATAGCCTTTGCTGAGATTGGTATGCTGATGTAATCATTATGAACACTATGGGTTTGCTTATCAATACAATAGGGAATAACGCGTGATTCACCTAGAGTTTTAGTCAACTAATCATTTATTGGAAAACCTCATGTCGCCAACCCTGATCAATATTGTCAGCACTACCATTTTTGCCTTGGCGGTTATTCATACCTTCTCGACCAAATTTTTTGAACACTTAGCACACAAACAGCCCAACCATGCCGGTGTTTGGCATCTTTTGGGAGAGGTGGAGGCAGTCTTTGGTTTTTGGGCAATGGTCTTGGTCACCTTCTTCTTTTTCTATAGCGGCAATCAGGCCACGATTCAATATCTTGAGAGCCTAAATTTCACAGAACCGCTTTTTGTCTTTGTCATCATGGTGATTGCTGCCAGTAAGCCTGTCCTAGAGTTTTGTTTGTTTTTAGTAACTCGTGTTGCTGCACTGCTTCCCGTAAAGAAATCAGTGTCATTCTTTTGGGTCACATTAGCTCTCGTGCCTCTCTTGGGATCTTTTATTACTGAGCCTGCGGCAATGACCGTTGCTGCATTACTTTTACGTGACCATTACTTCTCTAAGAAGATCTCTCCAAAATTAATGTATGCAGCTTTAGGTGTCTTATTCGTCAATGTATCGATCGGCGGCACATTGACTCCTTACGCAGCACCTCCCATTCTGATGGTAGCGGCCAAGTGGAACTGGGATATTGTCTTTATGTTGCAGGAGTTTGGCTGGCGTTCTTCCCTGGCTGTAGTTGTTAACGCTACCATTCTGGCTTTGTTATTTTTTAAAGAACTCGAACAGGTTGAAACCAACCCCAGTGATAAGCGCATTGACCGTATACCAGTCGGGGTTGTTTTGATCCATCTGCTCTTTTTATTGGGTGTCGTCGTGTTTGTCCATCACTCGGTCATTTTTATGGGGCTCTTTTTATTCTTCATTGGCTACACCACCGCCTATGCGCGCTACCAAAATAAATTAATCTTCCGTGAGAGCTTAATGGTGGCGTTCTTCCTAGCAGGCTTAGTGGTCCTAGGTAGTCAACAAAAATGGTGGCTACAACCCTTACTGGCTAACTTAGATGCCGATACGGTGTACTACGGTGCAACTGCTTTAACGGCTATCACTGATAATGCGGCGTTGACCTATTTAGGCTCCTTGGTAGACGGCCTCTCTGATGAATTTAAATACGCCTTGGTCGCTGGAGCAGTGACGGGTGGCGGCTTAACAGTCATTGCTAACGCGCCTAATCCAGCGGGTTACTCAATTTTGCGGGGTAACTTTGAAGATGGTGCAATTAGCGCTCTTTATCTTTTGCTTGCTGCACTACCCCCAACGCTGGTCGCTATCATTGCCTTCCGCTTTATTTGATTGATGCCATATCGACTAATTGCCTTTGATGCCTATGGAACGCTCTTTGATGTTTATTCCATTGGCGCATTAGCGGAGAAGCTCTTTCCGGGTGAAGGTAAAGCTTTATCTATGTTGTGGCGCGATAAGCAACTTGAGTACACACGCCTTATTTCTTTAAGTGACCCGCACAATCCTAGTGGTAGCAAACACTATCAATCTTTTTGGGATATCACAATTGCCGCCTTGCACTATTCCTGTAAACAGCTAGGACTCCATCTGTCTCAAGACGATGAAGCTCAATTGCTGGGGCAATATGCCAACCTTGATCCATTCCCTGACTCTGCAGACGCCCTGAAGGCTATTCATGCCAGTGACCTGAAGACCTGCATCTTATCTAATGGCAATCTAGAGATGCTTACTTGGGCGATTGAGCAAAGCCAATTAGGAAATGATTTAGATGCAGTAGTCTCGGTTGATGAAGCACGCCAGTTCAAAATTACACCGGCTAGTTATCAATTGGTGTTAAATCATTTTTCAATTGCTAAACAGGAAGTGTTATTTGTTTCGTGCAATGCTTGGGACATCATTGGCGCTAATTGGTTTGGCTTTGATACCTTCTGGGTGAATCGATATCAACTACCATTTGAGGAGATTGGTTTAGCACCAACCCAAGTTGGCAAAAACCTCAACGACCTTAGAGTCTTTCTAAAAACTTAGGTAAAGATCATAGCCCCGATTTCATACAGTATGTACGCGATGCCAGCAGCTAATATGGCATAGACCACCGTACTAACAAAGGTTCTTCCCAAAAAACCGACTCGCTCAAGTAAAAAAGATAAAAAGGGTTCTGGGTTAGCTTCCTTTCTCCACCTCAAAAAAGCGACGATGGCTTGATAGAGATTAAACACCAGCCAAAGGACTAGAGCGGTGTTAATGAGCAGAATGACGTATTGCATGCCCTAATTCTAGAGCTTTTTCTTTTTACAGTGAATGTCATTACAATTCCACAAACACTCTGAAAGCATATCTTGGATTTCGCTTACCTCATCGATTTATTTCTTCATCTAGATAAAAATTTAGCGCTGATTGCTAATGAATGGGGTACGTGGATCTACGTTTTACTCTTTGCCATTATTTTTATTGAAACGGGCTTAGTGGTCATGCCCTTTTTACCAGGTGACTCCCTACTTTTTGTAGCGGGCGCACTCACAGCGGTTGGTGAACTGAATTTACCCCTCTTAATGTTCCTCTTAACGAGTGCAGCGATTCTTGGGGATGCTGTCAATTACTCGGTTGGGCGCTATGTCGGTAATAAAGTTTTTTCTTGGGAAAACTCGCGTTGGTTTAATAAAAAGGCGTTTGACCAAGCTCATGCTTTTTATGAGAAACATGGCCCAATTACCATTGTGATTGGGCGCTTTCTTCCTTTTGTCCGCACCTTTGCGCCCTTTGTTGCTGGTGTTGCCCAAATGCGCTACCCAGTCTTTGTTTTCTATAACATCATTGGCGGCATCATTTGGGTTTGCAGCCTAACTGCCTTAGGCTACATGATTGGTGATCATCCTTGGGTTAAAAGTAATTTTTCCTTAGTCGCACTAGCAATGATCATCATTCCGGGTCTTCCCGCGCTATGGATTTTCTTAAAAGAATTACTGGCGCGGTTTCGCAAGTGAGCCCCCCATCTATCATATGAACACTATTGATCACCAAAACAAACCGATTGTCATGATTGGTAGCGGCCTAGCAGCCTATACCCTCATTCGGGAATACCGCAAACTGAATACCGAACAGGCAATTACTGTCGTGACTCAAGAGAGCGGGGATTTTTATTCAAAGCCTATGCTATCCACTGCTTTTGCTTCTAAAAAAGATGCTCAGCAACTAATCTCCACAAGCGCAGCAAAGATGATGGAGCAACTCAATATCCAAATTCATTCTTATAGTAATGTGTCTGCGATTGATCCTAGTAATCACTCTATTTTGTTGCAGATTCCTGATAACAAAGAACATGTCTTACAGTATTCAAAGTTGGTCCTGGCCTTAGGTGCTGATCAAATACGCTTAGATATTGCTGGCGATGCGACTGATCAGATATTAACGGTCAATGACCTTCAGGATTACGCCGACTTTAGAGAGCGTATTACCAATATAAAAAGTGTTCTTATTCTTGGGGCTGGCTTAATCGGCTGCGAGTTTGCGAATGATCTCAGTCTGGGGGGGTACCATGTGGAGGTAGTCGACTTAGCCGATCAAGTGCTAGGGCGCCTACTACCAAAAGAGATTGCTATTGAGCTCCAATCAAAGCTGTCTGATTTAGGTGTGGTGTGGCATCTTGGTACTAGTGCAAAGACCGTTTCAAGAGCAGAAGATGGATTTGAAATCGGTCTTGCTAATGGGGATGTTTTACATGCAGATTGTGTACTTTCTGCAATTGGTTTGCGCCCCCGTATCAACTTAGCCAAACTTGCTAATATCAAGACCAATCGTGGCATTGTGGTTAATCGTCAATTGGAAACAAGCATCCAAGGAATTTATAGTCTCGGCGATTGCGCAGAAGTAGAAGGCCATGTCTTGCCTTACGTGATGCCCATTATGCAGGCTGCGCGTACGCTTGCAAGTATTTTGGCTGGTCACGATAGTGTCCTGACCTACCCCCCTATGCCAGTGATGATTAAGACTCCAGCTTTACCTCTGGTGGTATCTCCGCCTGCATCTGGTAGCGAGGGCTCATGGACGATTAAACCCGTAGAGAATGGCATTGAGGGTTTGTTTTATGGCCCTCAATCGCAATTACTGGGTTTTGCGTTAGCGGGTTCAGCAACTACGCAACGCGCCTCCCTAACCAAACTATTGCCCAATATTTTGGGCGAGTAAGCTTAAGTAATTAGCAACGTACTGAGGAGACCAATTAATGCGCATGATCTTATATCTGATGGTGGCTTTAATACCCATTGCAATCGTGTACTCGCGCTTTTTAGATGGCAGCAAACTCAAGGATTTTTTTCTAGCTGTGTCCTATCTCAGTGTTATGGCGTGGGCGCTGTTCTTTGCTCTCATGCTAGAAATGTTCTTGCGTATCCCTCTGAAATACTCAGTAGCAATATTAGCGATCGTTTTGGCGTATGTTCACTATAGAACCGTTACATACCTTCATAAAAAACGAGAGCAAAATTAGGTATTATTTGATTTAGGTTCGTCTGTGGTTTTGTTTTGCATCGCCTCATCTTGCGGCTGGTTGAGATCCAAGGGCACATATGCCATCTTCTCACCATCCCATTTTTGGCCACACCAACATTCTCCTGCATCACTAATGATGCAAACACCTGAACCGCAACAACGACTATCGGGTTTTTTCATCGTTCGTCCTTATTGTGCTTCTTCCTCAATAATTTCCCACGTGCTATCGCCTAATTTACGAACTACCTGACAGAAAGACCATCCCAAAGGAATCCCGCAACTCCACTCCTGTGGCGAATTTTGTACCAGCCGATATTTACCAATTGCTTCATCCTGATACAGATAGTATTTTTTTCCATACACAGGATTAAACGTAAATTTTGCAGCATGGACCATTTCGGTTGCATCTAAACGTGCTTGCAATGCTTTTGCTTGGCGCATGAGTACGGCAGCTTGCTCCATAATGCGATCGTATTCTTGATTAGCATGCGCCCTCGCAATATTGATTGCTTTATCCTTTTCTTCCTTGATAGGCACTGGTGCAAATTTAGGGGCGCCGACCTCCATCGGGTACTCAATAGCATTATGTCTGTCGGGGTCTTTATCTTCGATTCGCATGATTTTCTTGGGGCTTATATCAGTAAATTCTAGTGCTTAATGCCAAAAATCACAGGGCGGCCTTGAATCTTAAGGGCTTTCTACTTGATTACATAGATCGTTCATCTAAGGGTTTTTAATTACTGATAAATCTGTATAGCCATCCTGACAGGTCCACTCTTTAATGGAGTTTGATTTATTTCCTTTGAATTTCAAGCCCCGCAAGGGGCTTCTTTTTTGCCTATTTCTCGACAAAGGCTCTTTCAAAGACATAGTCGCCTAACTCTCCGGAGGAGGGTGAGACCTTAAAGCCGCGTTCATCTAAAAGCGCGCAGGTCTCCTTAAGCATTGCTGGGCTGCCACAGATCATGGCACGATCGACTGCGGAATCTAGGGGTGGCAACCCAATATCAGTAAAGAGTTTGCCTGACTCAATTGCAGTGGTAAGTCGACCAGTATGCGAATAAGCCTCACGAGTAACCGTTGGGTAATAAATTAATTTCTCACGAACTAACTCACCCAAGAACTCATCATGAGGTAACTCCTTCGTTAAATACTCTTGATAGGCAAGTTCATTGACTACTCGAACACCATGAATGAGAACAATCTTCTCAAAGCGCTCATACGTATCTGGGTCGCGAATGATACTCAAAAATGGAGCTAATCCTGTTCCTGTACTAAATAGATATAAATGTTTTCCAGGATTAAGGTCATCGATCACTAAGGTGCCTACGGATTTCTCGCTAACCAAGATAGGATCCCCTACCTGAATATGTTGTAAGCGAGAGGTCAGAGGACCATTGGGCACTTTGATACTAAAGAACTCGAGGTGCTCAGCATAGTTAGGACTCACCACGCTGTAGGCGCGTGCTAATGGTTTGCCATCCAACTCTAGACCAATCATTAAGAAATGGCCATTCCGAAAACGTAAACTCTGATTTCGGGTTGTTGTAAAACTAAAGAGGCTTTCGTTCCAATGCTTGACTGTCAGAACGCGCTCGGTTTGATAGGTTGCCATAGTCTATGCAGATCTTTGAATATACTTAGATGATCGTATCGATTGTAATGAATGTGCTTAGAGACTTGGGTAATCGGTATAGCCCTTCTCATTGCCGCCATAGAATGTCGCGCGGTTGTATGGATTAAGGTCAGCATTTAACTCAAAACGTCTTGGTAAATCTGGATTAGAAATAAAGAGTCTTCCAAATGCGATGGCATCAGCCTCCCCCTCGGTAATTGCTTTTTCTGCGCCCGCTTGGTCAAAGCCACCTGCCAAGACTACCTTGCCAGCAAATAATGGACGGAATAGCCGACCGGTTCGTGGAGCATCCGCATGCAATTGATCACTACCTCCGGCTGTTGTAGCGCGGGGTTCAATCAAATGCAAATAAGAAAGATTGAAAGTATTTAAAGCATTAATCAAATACGAGAACAGTTTTTGAGGATCGGAGTCGGCAATATCATTAAAACTTCCATAGGGTGATAGACGAATTCCCACCCGACCACTACCCCAGATAGGAATAATGTCCTGAAGGATCTCTAAGACTAATTTGCAACGATTCTCAATCGAGCCACCGTATTGGTCTGTGCGCTGATTGGTACGATCTTGTAAGAATTGATCCAATAGATAGCCATTGGCGGCATGTAGCTCAACGCCATCAAAGCCTGCTTGCTTGGCCTGTTTTGCTGCATGCACATACTCGGCACGCAATTGCTTAATCTCATCCACACCCAATGCCCGCGGTGTTTCATATTCTGCCAGGGCCCAAGTTGCGGTATAGACCTCACCAGCAGGCTTAATCGCCGAGGGTGCAACGGGTAGGCCATCATTGGGATGCAAGGATGAGTGCGATATACGCCCCACATGCCATAACTGCAAAAAGATCTTACCGCCTTTGGCATGAACAGCATCCGTAATTTTGCGCCACGCATCCACTTGAGCCTCGCTATATATTCCAGGGGTTGCAGGGTAGCCCTTACCCAACTCGGAGATTTGCGTTGCCTCACTGATAATCAGACCAGCTGTAGCGCGTTGTGCATAGTACTCCATCGCCAATGGGCTGGGAACGCCCTCATTATTAGCGCGCATACGTGTCAACGGTGCCATCAAAATTCGGTTCTCTAAAGAGACTGCGCCTAATGTAACGGGGGTCAATAAATTCATTTCAAACCTTTATAAAGATCAATGTAAAGTGGAGATTTTATAGACTATCCATATAATTTTCTGATGAGCACTTCACCCAAATTTCAAGCCGGCGATCGACTTCAACATCTCAAAACTGGTGGGTTTTACCGAGTTCTCTGTCTTGCCAAGATCGAAGCGAGCTTAGAGGAGGCATATGTGTATGAGGCACTCATCAATGGTAGCTATTGGATTCGTCCACAGATAGAGATGGAAGATGGGCGTTTTATTAAAGTTAATTAGCTCTCATCATGTTCTTAAACGATCAAGACTTTGAGAGTAGCGCTGATTTAACTGCACTTCAGGAAAAACTTGATCAAATCCAAGGATTTACAGCTTCTCTTTTTTTAGACATTAGTCAGCAAGAACGCGAAAGCTATCTGACTTTTAAAGATCGTTTTGAAGCATTAAAAACTGCCCTCTTTTTAAATTCTGATCAGATTCTTGAGAGAACCAACCATGCGATGAATCACTCAGAACGCCAAGTAATCAAAGAAGCACAAATTAATCTGATGTTTGCTTGGGAACAATTTGGGCTTACTGAAGATATGTATTTGAAGATCTATCAATGCCAACGCAATCAACACAGTGATAATCACCAACGCAAAGAACGAGCAACCATATTAAGCGAGATCTTGCGTATTCAGACAGATTTATTGTTATTGTTTAAGATACGGCAAGGCTAAAAGTGTGTTTGGAATTACTCAGAGGGCCCTAAAAAATGGTACAGTAGGCTTTTCTCTTCCTGCGCTTATGCCAAAATATTTCGTTCTACTTTCGACTTTTGCAATCCTATGGGGGGCAAGCTCACAGAGCGATGCACAACCCTATAACGCCCCGCAAGATAATAGTATTAAAGCTTCGGTCAGTGTTATTGGTTTTAACCAGCTAAATACGAATCTAAACACTGGCGGCAGCTTTGGCTGGGCATGGGCAAGCGCATCTGTCAGTTTGATTAAACCAGTTTCTTCTGCAACAACAGTTGGGGCATCTGTTCGCTATGACAGTCAATTTTGGAACTGGTCCAATATGGAAAGTTATGACAATGGGGGTAAGAGCCCGTGGTCTACCATTAACACTCCGGCGCTAAGCCTGATTTATTCACACAAACTTGATTCCGATTGGAAGCTCAATTTAGTACCAACCCTTGAGTCTGCGGCAGAACAAGGTGCCAATCTTAACGACTCATTAACTTACGGTACGATTCTTAGTGCCTCCAAACAACTTTCACCCACTTTAAATTTAGGTCTAGGCACAGGAATCTTTCGTCAAATTGATGCGTATCGCATCTTTCCATATTTAGTGATCGATTGGAAAATCTCTGATCGCTGGAATCTAAACAATCCTTTTCCTGGAGGTCCTACAGGTGGGGCTGGACTTGAGTTGACCTATTCTGCAACCACTAACTTTAAAGTCTCAGGGGGCGCTGCCTACCGTAGTTATCGTTTCCGTTTAAACAACTCAGGCCCATATGCAGGCGGTGTTGGACAAAACAGATTCATACCCGTGTTTGCTAAATTCTCCTACGCATTTGATAGAACAACGATCTTAGATCTCTATACGATTGCTAATGTGGGGGGAAGCATTTCAGCCACGAATGTTAATGGCAATACAGCTTTGAGCACGAATTACAAAACTGCGCCTGCTGTAGCCCTCAACCTCATTAAGCGTTTCTAGCATCCACTAGAAAAGTGGTTACATGAATAACTAATCACCAATCAACAAAAAAAAATAGTCGATCTATCTTGAACTATGACGTGCCTGATTGCATTTCACTGAATAGTGTTTTGAAGTGTGAATGTCATATTGTTTAATACAAAAACCACTTTAAGAAATTACTCATCTGTAGCGATTTCTGCAATTTGGCAGAGTCGCCTCTACCCCCAGACAAAGACAGCGCCACACCCAATTTGCTACAATCAATAGTTCGGCGAATTAGCTCAGCTGGTTAGAGCGACGGAATCATAATCCGCAGGTCCGGGGTTCAAATCCCTGATTCGCCACCAAATTTTCTGCCCTCAGCCTAGCCTGGGGGCTTTGTTTTTGAGTCAATTGTTGGTAAGGTACTGCAATGATTACACGTAAATGGTGGATGATCTTTGGCTTTATTGCCCTTGCCCTAGGGTTTTATATGTATATCCGTGATCGTGATTTGATAGGTATTGTGATTGCTGTCTTAATATTGTTAGGTGCATTCTCAACAAAACAAAAGAATTAAATTTTTATATGGATCACAAGATACAAAAAGAGCGTGATGAGGTAGTGAAACGTAAATATATTTATAAGCCGGTCTTCATTATTTTTGGCATCCTTAATGTTCTAATCATTGCCCTTTTTGTAATGTCTCTCTAGCAGAATCTTTTTGTTCTCCATCATTTGGAGTGAGCTGATAGGGCTTGGCTATCTTCCAGACATGCTCTGGCACCATGTTCTTCATCTTCTTGGGTAATTCTCGTCTGAGGTGAAGAACTGTTTCAATCGCTTTCATTTCAACGCGTGCTCTTGCAAACTCCAATCCCTTTGGCCCAATCTTGGGCATTAACCATCCCACAATTGGTCTTAACCAATTCGGCATTTGTCGAAGTGGTAAACCACCAGCAGCTAACTCAACGTTCTTCAGAAACCCTTTTACAGGTCCGACACGATTACCACTACTTTCGGGATTGCTAAGTTTTACATCGTCACCCAGAAGAGATAAAAGATCCTCTCCCTGTTGATTTCGGACGATTAACCACTGCTCACCTGTTCCTCCCATATAACCAACCGTGATATCAGACAGTGCATTGGTGTAATCCACACAGGTTCTGCACGTTAGCGGGAAAAAATCTGGCCTGAGTTTAGACAGAGGCAACATCAAAAATGGGATTGCTCTCTTCTCGCCATTGTTATATCGGATCTCCACGTGATAATCGGCCCTAAACTCTAAATAAGTAATCGTATCGGGCTTGGTATCGATGAGGTTTAAGAACTCATGAAAGTTCTCAGTGGTGGTGTTGTCTGAACAGGGTGTACCAATCACATAGAGCTTCTCTAACTGCAGCTCTTTCTCCAGAGCGCGCAGCGCATAGACCTGACAAGGGATACCAATCACTGCCAACCGCTTATAGCCCTTCTCTTTAGCAACATCCAACAAGGCTAGAAGAGGTGCATAACCCATGCGCATCCCTCGAGCCTGTTCCATATCCTTAGAATTCGTAATTAACACTGGCATGGGCCGCCAAGAATCTGCTGGGTCTGGTGCCATGGTTAAGACCGCATCTACCAGTTGGTTCTCGAGGAGCCTTTCTGCAATCGTGGTGGTAATACCTGTCCACTGTGCACCTGCTCTAGGGTCTTGCATACTGGCCCGATACATCTTACGGTAGACGCCAAAAAAGAGTTGATCACTCTGTTCTAGTAGACGCATTTGCCCATGAATGTCTTGCTCGAGAGACTCATATTGGGGATCAATAAACTGGCAGGCGCGCCCACAGCGCTTGGGATCCGATGAGCGGGAGATGCCGCAATCAGTGCACAGCTCACGCTCGGGCGCAGAGCCCGAGTACGTAAGCGTATAGATGGGTGCTACTTTTTTACCATCCAATTAATTTAGGCAACCATTGCGAGATTTGCGGGAACTGAAACACCAAGTATAGCGTTACGCCCTGCATTGCAATGAATGGAATCGCACCTTTATACAAATGCCTAATCAGAACTTCCGGTGGAGCAACCCCCTTGAGATAGAAAAGCGCCCAACCAAACGGTGGGGTTAGGAATGAAGACTGCAAGCAAACCGTGATCATCATCGCTACCCAAACTGGGTCTGCACCTTGGGATAACAAAATAGGCATGAATAGAGGAACAGCAATATAGCTAATCTCAATCCACTCTAAGAAGAAACCTAAAACAAAAATTAGGAGAAGCATGAGCCAGATATCACTATTGAGCCCGCCTGGAATTACATTGAAGAGCTTCGCAATCAACTCTTCGCCATTTAGACCTCTAAACGCCAAAGAAAACACTTGGGCACAAATTAAGATAAACATCATCAAGGCACTGATCTTGGTGGTATCAATCATCACCGCCCTCAATCGCGCCCAGGTAAAGCGACCAGAAAATACGGTCACTAAGATCGATCCAAACGATCCCATGGCGGCCGCCTCGGTAGGCGCAGCAACTCCACCGACAATCGAACCAAGAACTGCGACGACTAACATAATGGGCGGGACAACCACTTTCCAGAAGCGCGTCCACAACTCTTTACCAGAGACCTTGCTACGCTCCTCAAGCGGTATTGGCGGCATCATCTCGGGCTTTAACCATCCCTGAATGAGTAAGTAGATGATGTAGACAAGCGTGAGCAGCAAACCAGGCATCACTGCGGCAGCAAACAAAGTACCAACTGATAGTTGCAAGATATCGGAGAGCAAAATCAGAATAAGGCTTGGCGGAATAATTTGTCCAAGCGTACCCGATGCCATGATGGTGCCGCAGGCAATCCCCTTGTCGTACCCCCTTCTTAGAAGAGTTGGTAAGGTGAGCAAGCCCAATGTAATGATGGTGGCACCAACAATACCGGTTGTGGCTCCCATCAGAGCGCCAAATAAGATAATGCCAACAGCCATACCGCCCTTGACACCACCAGCTATATGCCCGATCACATCAAGTAGATCATCCGCTAGGCCTGATTTTTCAAGCATGATTCCCATAAAGATGAATAGCGGAATGGCTAGCCACTGATAGCCTGCGGCAACGCCGAATATTCGGGCGGGTAACAAGTTAAATAAATTGTCACCAAAGCCAATAAAGCCAAACACAAAGCCGACGGTTGCTAAAGAGATGGCAACAGGCACACCAATCATCAGCATGGCAAAAAAGCCACCTAACATCAAAAAGGCGATGATTTCTGGATTAAACATGCTCTTTACCCC
>Ga0208853_1000244_pt1 | contig 16366 bp, 13 predicted proteins | sample LakMenEpi03Oct11_FD_150667 | JGI IMG/M metagenome (GOLD analysis project Ga0208853, IMG submission 150667) | Freshwater microbial communities from Lake Mendota, WI - 03OCT2011 deep hole epilimnion (SPAdes) | ecosystem: Environmental > Aquatic > Freshwater > Lake > Epilimnion/Euphotic zone ... | reverse complement strand
ATCGTTTATAAGTGCAAACTGAACACTTGAAACCGTAGCAACTGCAAGTCCCAAAGTATCAAGGGAAAGTGCGAAGCGGCCAACCTCTTGGGTCTTTCCCATTGCGATGGTGATCAAAAATGCTGCGATGATCGGTGCGAACAACCACGGGTACTGAATCCATGGCGGTTGCTGGCCCATGAACAAATTGCGCAGGGTGCCGCCAGAAATTGATGCAACTGCTGCGATGAAAAGAATGCCGCCGTAATCTAAACCTTTGCTGGCTGCAACTCTTGCCCCAACTAATGCAAAGGCAAAGGTTGAAACTAAGTCAAGACCAAAGACTAAAAGGTCTAGATCCACGGTGGGTTACTTCTTAAGAGCTAAACGAGCCTCGCGACGAATCTTTTGTTCCTTTGGATCTGGCACTGGAACAGCTGAAATAAGGCGCTTGGTGTAATCATTTTTTGGATTCTTCAAAATCTGATCACGATCGCCAGCTTCGACAAGCAAACCATTTTGCATAACTGCAATTCGGTGCGACAAGATGTCAACAACAGCTAAGTCGTGCGAGATAAACAAACATGCAAAGTTCAACTTGCCCTGAAGTTCTTGCAACAGTTCAAGGAAGCGAGCCTGCACAGATACATCGAGTGCAGAAGTTGGTTCATCAGCAATCAATAGATCTGGCGTTAGCGCCAAGGCACGTGCGATACCTACGCGCTGGCGCTGTCCACCTGAAAGCTCATGTGGGTAACGGTTGCGGTAGCTACGTGGAAGTTCAACTTGATCAAGCAAATCTTCAACCTTGTGAGCAAGATCAGGGCCCTTTGCCAAACCGGCCAAGAACAACGGCTCGCCAATTGATTCACCGATTGGAAGACGTGGGTTCAAAGATGAAGCAGGATCCTGGAAAACAATTCCGGTATGACGGCGAATTGCAAACAAATCCTTTTGAGTTGCATGGCTAATGTCCTTGCCAACAATTTCTAGTTTTCCTTCCTTAATTGGAAGCAAACCAATTGATGCGCGACCAACAGTGGTCTTTCCAGAACCGGATTCACCTACTAGGCCAACAATTTCACCAGGGTAGATCTCAAGGCTAAAGTTCTTCACCGCAACGAAAGCTGGAATTCGTCCACGCTTTGGATATTCGATTGTGACATTGTCCAACTTCAATACTGGTGCGGGCTTAGCACTTTCCTTGTATGGAAGTTCGCGCTTCTTACTAGATCCAAGCTTTGGCACAGATCCAAGAAGTTGTTGAGTGTAAGGATGTACTGGCTTGTTAAAGATCTGATCTGCTGTACCTGATTCAACGGTGATGCCATCCTTCATAACCAGGATTTCATCTGCCATATCTGCAACTACACCCATGTCATGTGTGATCAAAAGGATTGCAGAATTTAGCTTGTCCTTTAGCCCACGCATTAAGTCAAGGATTTCAGCTTGGACAGTTACATCCAGAGCTGTCGTTGGCTCATCTGCCACAAGCAAACCTGGATCACAAGCAAGGGCTTGCGCGATCATTGCGCGTTGGCGCTGACCACCTGAAAGTTGGTGTGGGTACTTTTCAATTGATTTTTCAGGATCTGGAATATCAACCATTGTGATGAGTTCAAGTGCACGTGCATGTGCCTCTTTTGGACCCATATCAAAGTGATTGCGAAGAGTTTCCATGATCTGGAAGCCGATTGTGTAAATTGGATTGAGCGCAGTCATTGGCTCTTGGAAAATATATGCAACCTCTTTGCCGCGGAACTTTCGCAAAGTAACTGACTTTGCGTTAAGCATCTCTTGATCCTTAACCTTTACCGATCCAGACATGCGCGCATTTGATGCCAACAAAGACATCAAACCAAGAGCTGTTGTTGACTTACCAGAACCTGATTCTCCAACGATCGCTGTAACTTTTCCTGGCTCAAGTGAAAGGTTCATACCAATAACTGCTGGGTACCAGACTCCGTCTACCCAGAAATCAACATTAAAATCCTTGATCTCTAAGACTGGCTTACTCATTTGGTTGACCCTATCTGTGAGAAACTTACGAGATGACGAATAGTGAAAAGTTCAGACCCGGAAGCGCGATTGCCAGTGGCTGGATTCTGATCGCCTTCTTTATCGGATTCATTGTGCAAAGCTTTTTCTACGGCGGTGACATTGTCATGAACATTGGCATCTGTGGAGCCGGCGCGGTTGGTAGCTACCTGCTCTTCTTGAAGCCCTATGTTCTTCTCTTTGATGAAGGAATCAAGATCATCAACCCAACCAAAGAGATCACCGCTACGTGGGACCTGGTTGAAGAGATTGAAACCAAGTACAGCATGTCCATCCAGATCAGAGGCGAGAGTTTTTACGCTTGGGCTGCTCCAGCTCCGAGTGGTCGTCACAGTCGAAGAATGCACAAGACCGATCTGCTTCCCGGTGCGGATGACCCGCGACGAGTGGGTGACTCGCTTAAGAGTGACTCTGGAATCTGTGCTTACATGGCCAAGATTCGAAAGAAAAACTTCGTTGCTGGTGCTTCCAGCGAGTTTGAGATCCTGCGAGACAACCGAGGATTGTTTGTCATTGCAGCATTGCTGTTGCTCGGGGCAGCAGCGGCTTTCATTTAGCGAATTAATCATTGGCCTGCGCTAACTTTCTAGCGGTAGCTGATTCTTGACGCTCTTTTTTGGAGATTCGACGGCGTTGACGTGGATCAAATGCATCACGCAGACCATCTCCAATAAAGTTAATGCTCAGAGCGATAGAGATAATAAATAGACCTGGGTACCAGAAAAGCCACGGACGAGTAGTAAATGAGTCCTGGTACTGGCTAATCAAAAGTCCCAATGAAACATCTGGTGGAACAACACCAAATCCAATGTAGCTAAGTGCTGTCTCTAACAAGATCGCGCCCGAAAGCAACAAAGTCACCGAAACGATGATGACACCAACTGCGTTAGGCAGGATGTGCTTGAAAATGATGCGCTTATTGGTTGCACCTGCAACGCGGGCAGCATCCACGAATTCACGTTCACGCAAGGTTAAAAATTCGCCGCGAACAAGACGTGAAAGTCCAGTCCAGGCAAACAAACCAAGTAGTACCGCAAGGAATACCGCACCTAGATTTCCATAACGGTAACCAACAACTGAACCGATAATAATTACTGGGATTGTGATCATGAAATCGACAAAGCGCATCAAGATTGCATCGATACGACCGCGGTAGAAACCTGCGATTGAGCCAACAACTACTCCAAGAGTTGCTGCAATGCTTCCGATAACAACCATTACTGAAAGAGAACGTTGAGTTCCCTTCATAACTAGCGCAAAGTAATCACGGCCAATATCGTCCTGACCAAATGGGTGAGTTCCTAAACCAATTCCAGCACCACCTAAAAACTTAGGGCGCAAGGAAAGCGTTGGACAACCAATTGTGTCATTTGGACAATCTCCAAAACGTAGCTCTGGAAGCTCCTCTGGGGTCCACTTCCACCAACCAGGGACCTTGATTACGCCAAAGAGTTTCCAATCCAAGGCCGAAAAGGCTAGAACAACGATTGAACTGATCGTGATTAGTGAAACAACGGCTGCACGGTGGCGAAAGAATCGCTTACGAACAATCTGACCTTGGCTTAAACCTTCGATCTCTTTGTTTTGAATCGCATTTTCACCACTCAAGACCTCGGTTGATTCCACGCTTGCTTTTGATTTGCGCGCCATTGTTATGCACCACTTCCTACTCGAATACGTGGGTCTAAGGCTGAGTACAACAAATCTGCTACAAAGTTAGCTAGGACCGCGATAGTTGCAGTCACAAAGAAAACACCCATAAGCAAATTCAGATCTTGAGTTCGGATCGCCGTAAGCGCCAAAGTTCCCATGCCGGACCAGGCAAATACGCTTTCTGTAATGAACGCCCCACCAATCACACCAGCAAAATCTGCTACCAAAATTGTTGCCATAGGGATCATGGTGTTTCGGAAAGCATGGCGCATGATTACGGTGCGCTCGGTCAAGCCCTTAGCCCGAGCGGTACGAATGTAATCTTGATTCAGAACTTCGAGCAGTGTTCCGCGAGCAAATCGAATGTAGCCAGCAAAACCAATCAAAGTTAGCGCAAGTGTTGGCAAGAATAAGTGCGTAACAATGTCCAAACTTGTGATCCAAAAATCGCTGTCATCCATAAGGTCGCTTCTTTCACCAACCGTTGGAACTGGGCGGTAATTAACCGCATCTGTTTCCATGTATGGCTTCCAGGTCTGCATCAACTTGTCTACAAAAACAAGTCCACCAGAAAGAACCGCCGTGATTACTGCAGTACGAACAATTGGGGCACGGTCGATTTTTGAAAAAGCTAAACCAACAAAAACTGCCGTGGTAATCAAAACGCAGATCATTAGGAAAATAGTGAAGTTTCCTGGGTAGTTATCAAAGACCCAGTTTGCTGGGTAATAAGCAACAATGGACAGACCACCCATTACTAGTGATGCCCGAAGCGCTGCCTTGTTTGTCACGCCAACTGATAGTTGTGTAACTCCATAAGCGATACCGATGGATAGCAGCAAAATCACAATCGGTCCCAGTGATGGATTGAGTAGCCAGCCGGTTGCGCCAATAATCGCTACAAGTGAACTGGAAATAGCAAAAGCAACACCATAAGTGATCCAATATGTTTTTCTAGATCCACCTATGACCGCTGCCCAGAACAAGCCGCTCACTAGGCCAATTCCGATTATCCAATTAATTGGTATCTGCGGATTAGTTAAGAAGTTGTTAAATGAGATCGCAAGATATTCCTTGAGAAGAACTGCAACCCAAAAAATAGGAAGTGAGAACAAAAGGAAAGCAACAAATGTCATCGAGTAGTCAAAACGGCTGTACTGACGAAGTGCTGTAACGATTCCGATCATGATGCCGAGCACGGCGGCCATTACTGTCGCAGCGGCTACTAGGCGAAGGGTTACCGGAATTGCCAGAGCTAGCGCGTCAATGACCGCTAAGCCATCGCGGCCAGTTCCAAAGTTTGGTTGACCAACAAAAATTCCAAAGACTCCGCGGAGCCATAAAAAGTAACGTAGTGGAACGGGTACATCTAATTGAAGTTCGCGCGTCAATGCTGCAATTTGTGCATCTCGCGAAGGATCTGTACTTAAACGAAGCTCTTCTAGTGGATCAGCTGAAAGCGCTGCCAAGTTGTACAAAAGGAAACTTGAACCGAAAAGGATGACACCTAAGACTCCAAGCCGTCTAAGAACAAACGCTGTCATGTTATGTGCATTCCCCTCGATTAAAAAACTTTAAATTACTGCCCGACTATACAGTCAAAGGACGCTCGGAGTTTAATCTCCGAGCGTCCCTTGGACTGAATGTATAGAACTAACTAAGGGGTTAAATCCTTAGTATGTCCACTCCCAGTAGTTCCATGTCAACTGTGGTGACAATGGAGCTGGCTTTAGACCCTTGAGGTTCTTGTTAATTGCAGTAACTCCAGGGTGAACGAATACAGGAATAGTTACAGCATCGGCAAATAGTGCACGGTCAGCTGTAATGTACTTCTGTACTAGTTGTTCAGGCTTCATTGCAACGTCTAGTTCTTCACAGACGCGGTCAATGATCTTGTTGGAGTAACCCATAACGTAGTTTGAACCACCAGTTGTCTCTAGAACAGAACATGACTGCTTCTGTAGCACTGAGCTTGAAACCCATGCGAAGAAGAACGCGTCATACTTGCCGTTACCTAGCAATCCACCCCAACCTGATTGGACATCGCCAACTAGGTTAAAGCCGACCTTTGCCAAGTTTGCCTTTGCAAGTGCGAACTGTGCTGCACGACGTGCGTTTCCACCTGGAACAAGAACGTTCACAGTTAGAGGCTTCTTTAGTACATCTGGGTAGTACTTCTGTACCAATGCAAGAGCTGACTTGTTACGTGACTCTTGTGTTCCACGTGTGTAGAACGCTGAACCGTTAACAGCACAGATCTTGTCGTATGCAGCTGAACCTGGAGCAACCCAAGCAGTACATAGTGGCTTTGATACTCCGTTAATTGGAGCAATGATCTTCTCCATGATTTCATCACGAGGTAGACCTAGTAGGAATGCCTGGCGAAGAGCCTTTGACTTTGCGCCATCCTTGATTGAGAACAGACCTGAGTATGGAGGCTCACCTTCGACGCTGTCGACGTGTAGATCCCAGTGCTCATAAACAGCCTGCTCGCCACCTGTGATGTTGATGTTTGTGATCTTCTTTAGGTTAGCTACTGCATCTGCAGTTGCCTGTCCTGAGTAAACATCAAGTTCGCCGTTTGCAAGTGCCTGTACTGCAGCAGTTCCATCAGTGATGACCTTGAACACGATTGTGTCAATTGAACCAGTCATCTTTGGACCTGAGTTGTACTTAGGGTTCAACTTCAATGTAAGTGATGTCTTTGGAACAGCGCTTTCAACAATGAATCCACCGTTGCTGATTAGAAGCAATGGGTTGGTGTCCTTGTTGATTGTTGTAATTGTGTAGTCCTTAGACCAAACATCACCCATCTTCTTCAGAAGTGCTGTGTCCTTAGACTTAAATGCTGCTAGGAAGCGCTCCTTAGCTGCAAGGTTTGCTGATGCTGACTGCAATTCCTTCTTGCCTTCTGCCATCAAAACCATTGCGTGTACTGGAGATGGTCCTGGACCATATAGATCCCAGTTAGCAATTGGGCTCTTGTAGCGCAATGTAACTGTCATTTCATCTGCAGAAAGAGTTGGCTCTCCCACAATGTTCTTGTGGTAGGTGCTTGAGTATCCAAGACCGTTGAATGCTGGAGGAGTCTTCTTATCTGCTGGATCACCAAGGCCTGCAGCCTTTGAGTAATCATCGCTACCAAGGATGTGCGATAGAAGAAGGTCTACACCAGTAATAGGTGTTCCATCTGACCATACGCGACCTGGGTTAACTGTGTACTGAACACGGAAATCTGTACGTGAGTTCTTAGTTACCTTGTAGTTACCAAAAACTGTGTTCTTGATTAGTTCTTTCTTTTCGTTGTAATAGTTAAAGCCCATTCCAGTCAATGCAGCTTGATCAGTACAAACAGTGCTGTTTGTAGTTGTTGTGCTGCAGTTAAGACCAGTCTGTACGTTCGTGTGGTGGATAACCACTGTCGAACGTGTATTCGCTTGAGCAGGTGATAGCAGTGAAACCGCCAACGCCGCTGAAGCTGCAGTTGCGAGCGCAAGCTTTGCGCTACGTGTGAACTTCATAGTTCCTCCTTGAGGGTTAAAGAAAAGCGTCTGCGGAGAGTCGACCAACCCCGAAGGCGCTTTTGGTGGGTGAAGTCTGCCCTAATGAACGGCAAATGAGCAAGAAGTAAACAATAGGTATGAGCCTGATTTGATAACAACTTTGTAACCCTTGGCTGAGTAATCCGCCGAATGTGGCTGCCCCAGGGGTGAGAAATGGGCTACTTAGCCGCCTCTACCCGACCGGCAATTCCCATAAAAAACTGGATCGAACTGATGGCAATGACGGAGGCGATAATCCCGCCGACATACATAGGTAATCGCAAACTAAAGTGCGCAAGTACGCCGCCCAGAATTGAACCGATTGGCATCATGCCCCACACCAATGTTCGGCGAGTGCCATGAATTCTTCCGTACAGCTCATTAGGAATGATGCCCTGATAGGTAGCCATCAACAAAATGTTCCATTGCGCAATTGCAAAGCCGCCTAAAGTCGCAAGTCCTACAAAAATATAGATGTTTGGGGAAAATCCTTGCGCCAAAAGAATTACTGAACTGCCGGTTATTCCTATAGTCATCATGATGCTTCGGCCAAATTTCTTGGAAGCCCTTGGAGCAACAATTGCGCCAACTAATGCGCCTATTCCTTGAATCGTAAGAATGACACCAAAGTATTTGGGTTCAAGTTCTAACTCTTTAATGATGAACAAAACCATGGTCGCGGTTCCCATCGAATAGCAAACACCAATGGTTGCGGTGGTTACTACTAAACGTCTTAAGACTTTGTGGTTGTACAAGTATTTGATTCCAAATTTAATGTCTTCAATAAAGTGTGGCTTATTCTCTTTAGCACTTTCAGTTCGGACATCTTGCAAATATTGGATCGGAATCGATAGAGCTAAAATTGTGGCAACTGCGTAGCCAATACTGTTGATGAAAAATGGGAGCCAAATAGCCAGGGCATAAAGAAAGCCGCTAAGAGGTGACCCGATGAAGCCTTGAATAACTGTCTCTGAAATCTGAAGTCTTGAATTGCCCTTTTCATAGTGCTCTTCATCCAGAATTTGTGGAATCAAAGATTGGGCAGTTGTATCGGTTGCAACTTCGCAAACGCCAATAACAAAGGCGGAAAAAATCAACCAATAAATAGTCACATGCCCGGTTGCGATACCAAGGGCCATCACTCCAATCACCGCGCTACGGATTGCGTTGGAACCCGCCAAAATGAATCTGCGATCCACCCGATCCACCATGGCACCGATAGGAATTGCAAAGAGCAACCAAGGCAACATCACCATCGCCCCAATAATCGAAATCAGCACCGTGCTATCGGTCAAAGTGATCGCCAATAACGGCGCTGCGGCAATCAAAACGCCGTCAGCTAAGTTAGAAACAATGCTTCCAGCCCATAAACGATTAAATGCTGGACCCATATCTAGAACCTTAGCCCATCGACTTAAAAAGCAGTTGCATCTATTTAAATGAGCAGCAGTTTCTTGGCCTTTTCTACCGCTGTATGGCGACCATCCACGCCTAGTTTTCTATAGACATTGCGCAAATGTGTCTTCATAGTGTTTTGTGAAATATGTAGCTGCTTTGCAATTGCACTTAATGGAACACCTGTCGTTAAGTGCTTCAAGATCTCTAGCTCTCTTGTGGTTAGCTTTTCTTCCAGTGCTCCAGTATCTGAATTCATTGCTTGAATTCTTTCTGTCATTTCATTAACCACGCTTTCTCTGAATACAGTTGGTTGGGCAGCAGCTGCCTTCACCATGATGGAGTACAGACGGTGTTGCCTTACAAAATATTCGTGATACCCAACTTCTGCCCCTACATCAAGTGCTTTATTGAGGTATCCCAAGGCGACATTTTCACTATCAATATTGATAGTTGCTTGATAGAGAAACTTATTGACCTTTTCGCGAGGGTTATTTTCAGGAAAAGCTTCAACCATGGCAGGAATTTTCTTTGGGTCAGCTTGAAACTTAACGTTTAAATCTATTTGTCGAACCATTTCAATTTTAGGCATTCGACGCAGCAGCTCTTCGGCTCTTTCCCAATCATCAAGCACAAAACGCAAGAAGAGTTCGGTGACGTCAATTAGCCAGCTAAGTTCATGTGGCGACTTTAATGTGGCCAATCTTTCTCGCTGTTGTTTGACTATCTCCATCATCTGAGGAACTTGACCCTTGGTGATGTTGATTCGCGCACGTGTACCTTCGGCCATCAGCGCCCAGGGCCAAATATTTGAATCAGTAGCTTTTTCAAAAAGCAGTGTGGATGTTTCGACCGCTTTATCTAGCTGTGAAAGTTCAAGCTGGCAACGGGTTAACACCATGTAGGCATCCAGAGGCGCGCTAATCGTTGCATAGCCGATCATGGATGCTTGATTGATCGCGATTGAAGCATGCTCTGCAGCTTCAAAAAAGCGACCTTCACACCACAATGAAAGTGAAGTGATGCAGGTTATGTAATACGGGGCGTTGACTACATTGCCAGAATTCAAAAGCGAACGGGCTTGCTTGAGGCATCCATGGATCTCTTCTGGTTGATCATAAAGAAAATGAATTCCAGCCTTTAGTCGCAGCAAAGCGATGCGATCAGTGTTTTCGATGGATTCAAATGGGGTGTCTGTAGAAAGAGCTCGATCAATCATCGCAAGTGAGCGCGTGAACTCTCCCCGCGCAAAGTAGATATGAGCAAAAGCCATAGAGGTAAGTTGAGTAAGGAATTCAAGTTCCTTGCTTTGTTCAGAAATAATTTCAAGCTCTGTTGCCAAAGCTTCGGCTCGTGCAAATTCAAGATTTACAAGGTGCCCCACAACCTTGATTGTCTTTTTCATCATTTCACCGCTGGGCGATGAATCACCTGAATACTCAGACCATTTTATTAGCTGGTCTCCTCGACCAATAACTGCCATATGTCGAACGCTGGTATCAAAATAAACTTGAAACTTTTCCTTGTTCCCTGACTTGAAAACATGCTCCAGAGCTTTTCCAAAATCTCTCTTGTCCCAGAAATGGGTGGCAAGTTTTTCGTGAATTTTCTTGTTTTCTTCAGGATCTCCAAAGTTTTGCTGAGACAAGACTTCGTACACGATGGCGTTGAATTTATATACTCGGTTGAGTCCAGAAGAGACACTCATGTAGAGCCCATCTGTAGCCAGCTTATTGATAAAGCTTTCAGAGAAATCCTCCCCCAGCACTATTGCCGCGGTTTCTAAATCAAATTCAGAGAGTAAAACCAACCGTGAAATCTTTGACTTGTTTTCGGCGTTAAGTGAGTTGATAGTTTCAAGAGCAAGCACTGCAAGTGGGCTAGATCCAGATTCAATTTCAAACTCTGAACTTTGATTTCCTCTGGAAATCGAGCGAGTGATCATCTGAACCGCTGCCGGCCAGCCATCACATTTCTGGAGCAATTTGCGCGAGTAATCATTGTTAATATCTGCACCATTAAGGTCAGCAATTCTAGAAACTTCTTCTGGCGAAAATTTTAAATCTTGGCTTGTGATCAGACTGAGATTTCCCAGACTTGCATATCTAGCTAGCGATGTTGCGGGGGTGACACGTCGAATAATTACTAAGTGAACATTGTCTGGAAGTTGATCAATTAAGGCTTGAGAGAAATCTGTGATCTGGGGATTATCTAAAGCGCCGTTGTTGAGAACAAAATTGAACCCACTCTTTATTGTTGCAACGGCGGTTGTTAGTTTTCTGATGTTGTGAAGGGCGTTAGGGCTCGGTTCGTTTTCAAAGTCAGCGGCAAAGCCTGGGAAAACAATTCGAATTGATTCAAGCACATGAGCAAAAAAACTTTGCATAGAATCTTGCGGATCCACGGTAAGCCACACGGTTGGACGTTCGACTGATTGTGCCCATTGCGATACCAATGAACTCTTTCCAAAACCGGCAGGTGCTGCAACGACAGTGACACCAGGAAGGTCGGTTTCAAATAAGTGGAAAAGGTGTTTTCGCGAGATAGCGGTCGTAGGAATAGCCGGTGGCACCAAGCGCGAGCGATCAATCGCAGGGGTGAGAATTTCTGTACCGCTCATGGCTTAAGGGTGATGCTTGAGCTTGCCCGTGGCAAGGCGACATCACCCCAAGTGGGGTGAGTTGTGCGGGTTATTTAATTAGGCGAAAGTTCCTGTAACCAAGAAGTAAACGCGGCGAGCAACTGACACCGCATGATCTGCATATCGCTCGTAGTAGCGGCCCAGTAGGGTCAAATCAATAGCTGATTCAAGGCTCAAACCATTCTCATCTTTGATGATAGTTGCGATCACCTTTTTGTGAAGGTCATCCATCTCATCATCATCTTTTTCAACCTGCATAGCCATCTCGGTATCACGGGTAGTAATTACCGCCGCGACCATGATCGATAGCTTTTCAGCCACATGGCCCATTTCAGTGAAGGGCAAAATCAGTGATTCTGGGATCGCACAATCTGGATGTCGCAGTCTGGCGACCTTTGCAATGTGGTGGGCCAGATCTCCCATGCGCTCTAAATCTGCGCTCATGCGCATGGCAGTTACTAGCGCGCGTAAATCTGTGGCCACTGGCTGCTGGCGGGCAATGATGTCGATGATTCGGGCATCTAGTTCATGCTGAAAATCATCAATCTTGAAATCTGAGGCGATGACTTCTTCAGCTAAAGTTAAGTCGGCAGATTGAACTGCTTTCGAAGCCTTGACCATCGAAGCGGTCACCATGTTTGTCAGGTCAACTAATGACTGAGAAACACCATCTAATTCATCTTGGTATGCCGAGCGGATAAGAGCCATGGCCCAAAGATAGGGCTACATGCTGAACATACGCAATCTAAAGGGTAAACGGACGGTTAACTCGGGTTTTGTACCGATACAGTTTCGGCATGCTATTTAAGCGACAGGTAGTCGAACCCTCTACCACAGTCGCTTTGCCCGAATTACTGCTACAAACCCTAGAAAATCTTGATGGAGACTCACTAATTCTTGCCCCGGGTGATGTGGCTACCTTCAAAACTCCTGGTGTTGAAAAACTGGGAATTCTGCGGGATGGAAGACTTGAGAATCCAGAGCTACTTGCAACAGTAAGAGTTGTACGACGATCAAATGTGAAACAAACTGGACGGATTGATTTGCCCCGAGGGCCAATCGGTGAAGGCAAACATGAATTAACGGTCAACGTTCTACCGCTAACCGAAAACCAGTATGTCTTGGTGTTAATTTCAGATGAAAGTGAAGCACAAAGAATTCATGATGTTCGTCGAGATTTTGTCGCCAATATTTCTCATGAATTAAAGACTCCTATTGGTGCTTTATCGCTGCTTAGCGAGGCAGTTCTTGGAGCAAAAGATGAGCCTGAATCAGTCGTTAAATTTGCAACACGCATGCAATCTGAGGCAAAGCGATTAACTGATTTAGTTCAGGAGATTATCAACCTTTCACGGTTACAAGATTCTGATCCTTTGCAAGAGCCAACCGAGGTTTCAGTTGCGTATTTGGTAAAGGAAGCGATTGATCAATCTCAGATCAATGCAGAAAATCGCGGCGTAACTGTGACTTTCCTTGATGAATCAGAAGCAACGATCTTGGGTGATAGAGACCAACTGATCATGGCTTTGCAAAATCTTATTGATAATGCAATCAATTATTCGCCAGAAAATACCAAGGTTGCAGTTATCAGTCGGGTCAAAGATCACATTGTAGAAATATCAATCACCGATCAAGGAATTGGTATTCCTGAAGCAGATTTAGTTCGAATTTTTGAACGCTTTTATCGTGTTGATCCTGCACGGTCCCGACAAACGGGAGGCACTGGATTGGGTTTATCAATAGTCAAACACGTAGCTGCCAAACACGGAGGAGATGTAAAGGTGTGGAGCGCCGAAAATGTCGGAAGTACATTCACATTAATGTTGCCAGAATACAGTGGCTCTTTGGGGGATAAAGAATGACCAGAATTCTAATTGTTGAAGATGAGGCATCATTTTCTGAGGCCTTGGCTTTCCTGCTGACAAAAGAGGGATTTGAAACCGCAATTGCAGAAGATGGCCGACAAGCAATCAATATGTTTAATGCTGATGGAGCTGACCTAATTCTTCTAGATTTGATGATTCCTGAAGTGTCAGGTGTCGAAGTCTGTCGCACAATTCGCACTCAATCGCAGGTTCCAATCATTATGTTGACCGCAAAAGATGCCGAAATAGACAAGGTGGTAGGCCTTGAATTAGGTGCCGATGATTATGTGACAAAGCCATACTCATCACGAGAATTAATCGCACGAATTAAAGCGGTATTGCGCCGTGGACAGGGTGAAGATGGCTCAAATCAAGATCAAGATCTTCTTGAAGTTGGTCCTATTCGCTTAAACATTGGCAAGCACCAAGTTTTTGTAAGCGGAAACCCAGTTGCTTTACCCTTAAAAGAATTTGAATTGCTGGAATTCTTAATGCGTAATTCAGGGCGTGTACTAACTCGCTCGCAGTTAATCGATCGTGTGTGGGGTGGGGATTATTACGGAGATACCAAGACCCTCGATGTTCACATCAAACGTTTACGGGCAAAGGTTGAAGCAGATCCTGCCAATCCAATATTGATTCAGACCATCCGTGGCCTTGGCTACAAACTCGAAAACGCTTAAACCACGCTCTTTCTAATCATTCGCTGAAAAAACTTGCCGGGTTGGCGAGTGCTTGCAGTGTCATCACCCATCTTCACAAAGCCCAGCTTTTCATATGCAGCTATCGCGCTGAAATTATCTGTAAACACACCTAAGCCCTGAATTTTCCAGTCTTTATCTTGTCGATCGATGTACGTAAACAATGCACGCATCAAACCTTTTCCACGAAACTTAGGGTTGCTCCAGCATCCACCGATCCAACAGGTTGCGCCAAAGTCTCCATTAAGAATTTCGATGTACAACATGGCCGCATCTTTACCATTGACTGAAGCAATAAGAAAATCATTCTTTTCAAACTTTAAGCGCCACGTACTCTCATCTTCAGCACTCTCTGCCTCATAAGTTCCACCGAAGGCGTGTCCACTATCAGTTAAAGCTTCAAGTCGAATAGAACGCAGGCGCTGCCATTCATCTGGCGCTAATAGTTCTACGACTACATCCCTGCTCATGAACCTATTGTGCCATTTGCAATGCGCTCTCGAGCTACCTTCATTGCAGGTGGTTCTGGTCCAAGAATTGCAAGGAAGATATCAAGGCTAATTCGTGAAATTCGAAGCCAAATTTTTGAACGAGTTTTCAATCCCAATAAATCTAATTCACGCGGGTCAAGGGTTGCTATTGCCGCATTTGCAATAATTTTGTAGAAAAACTTGCCCGCTCCGCCAAAGGGTGGATACATAATGAAACGAACTACTTCTTCTGTCCGCTCCACACGAGCCAAATCATTTGTTCTAAAGTCATCAAGGGTTGCTTCTAATTCTGCAACAGACATTGGAGCATTCGTTAAACCTAATGGAATTGCACTCTTGCTCCATTGGGCAACGTAGGCATCTGCTCCTTGATCGATTGGATAACCAAGTGCAAGGTGAGCCTTTAAAAATGAATCGGTAAATGCACAGTGAACCCATAACAAGAAGCGAGGATCTTTGGCTTTGTAACTTTGGTGTCCACCTAGCTTGTTTGTGAAATCACCTTTCACATGATCGTGCATAGCGTTAACGCGCGCTGCTTCACGTTCAATTACTTCAGTTGCGGCAAAAGTTGTAACCGTTAGCCACCGTGTTGTTCCAGCAAGACGCCCAAGAGGATCCGTCTCATAACGTGAATGTTCTGCGACTCCGGCCAAAGGTGCAGGATGGGCAGCCTGTAACAAAAGCGCGCGAACTCCCCCAACTAATGTTGCAATAGTTCCATGTACTTGCCAGACCGCACTATCTGGTCCGAACAGTCCGGGACCAGAACCGAGTGCAATTGAATTCACCCAATCAGGCCGACCATCTTTCGAGCCAGAGACGTTTTCGCGAAACTTGTCAGCTAATGGCTTCGTCAGTGGGAACTTGTGAAATTCAAACACGGCGTAATCGTAGAAGTCCTTGATGGTTCACGCCAATCCAAGTCGGAATTTACGTGGTTATGCAGAAATGACACCTGTTCCCAAAAGAATCAGAAGTAGTGTTCCCAAGGCGATTCTGTAAACAATAAATGGCATGAAGCTCTTGGTTGAAACAAATTTAAGCAACCAGGCAATAACTAGGTATCCCACAACAAAAGCAATTCCGGTTGCGACAGCGGTTTCAGCCAAGGAGAAAACATTGCTTTCTTCAGATGAAATCGCACCTTGAAGTTGGTAAAACCCACTGCCAAATACTGCGGGCAATGCTAGAAGGAATGAGTAACGCAAAGCAGCTTCGCGTTTGTAGCCAAGGAATCGACCCATGGCAATTGTGGCACCAGAACGCGATACACCCGGCATCAATGCCAAAGCTTGGGCTAATCCATACATGATTCCGTGACGATTGCTCAGTTGATCCAGAGTTCTCTCACGTTTTCCATATGTATCTGCCAAACCAAGAATCACACCAAAGACGATCAAGGTTGTTGCAATTAACCACAGTGAGCGAAGATTGTTTTCAATAATGTCGCTACCCAGATATCCAAGTACAACAATAGGAACTGTTCCAATGACGATCAGCCAACCGATTCGGGCTTGTGACTTGGCTTCACCGACTAATTCTTGACGCTGCACCACTTGTGCAAACCACGAGCGCAGGATTGCAGCAATATCTTTTCTAAAGTAGATCAGAACAGCTAGTTCCGTACCTATCTGAGTAATCGCAGTAAAGCGCGCGCCCGGATCATTTGCGCCATCCATGAATTCACCGAAAATACGGATGTGGGCGCTTGATGAAATTGGAAGGAATTCGGTAAGACCTTGAATGATTCCAAGAATGATTGCTTCAATCATCTGATCCCCCAATCCACACGTAGAGTCCAATAGTAACGAGCAAAGTGGCATTAATCATCGAAAGGTATATTTGAGGCATGAAAGCCAGCCTCGCACTTGAAGAACTAAAGGGCTACGGCAAGAGAAGCAGAGTCAGCGACCTTGCGCGTTTCTATAAAACTGGCCCTGGTGAATACGCTGAAGGTGATCTCTTTCTTGGCGGAACAGTTCCTCAGACACGATCTGTTGCAGGCACATACAAGAAAATGGAGCTTGCAGAAGTTCAA
>Ga0208853_1000235_pt1 | contig 16657 bp, 20 predicted proteins | sample LakMenEpi03Oct11_FD_150667 | JGI IMG/M metagenome (GOLD analysis project Ga0208853, IMG submission 150667) | Freshwater microbial communities from Lake Mendota, WI - 03OCT2011 deep hole epilimnion (SPAdes) | ecosystem: Environmental > Aquatic > Freshwater > Lake > Epilimnion/Euphotic zone ... | reverse complement strand
CCCGTGGAAGTTTGTTCGTTCACCATGGTTAGGCCGATAACAAAACCGGACACCACAAAGAACATGTCCACACCTACAAAACCACCGCTGAACATTCCAATGCCTAAATGGCTGAGCACCACTAAAGAGACTGCGACTGCGCGCAGGAACTGAATTTCCTTACGTATGCGGTGCTGTGTGGTCACTGCTCCAGCGTAGTTGAGCGTTCAGTTACGCAACGCGCGGCTGAACAACTGGAACATGCACGTCTACTTCTTGTGTTGCAACATATCCGTGAATGGAAAGTATGGACCACAACGCCGTGCGCACATGATCGGAATCTGGTGCGTTGAGTTGATTGACCACCACCACACCTTCGATCATGTCGCCGAGTATTGCCACAAACGGACGATCGCGAAGTGCAACAGCCACCACTCCACCACCCTCACGACGACGCACGGTGCGATTCACACCAATAACCCGCGGCGGGCTGCGAAAACTTGGAGCAAGTAACCCGAAACGTTGGGTCTCACCAGCAATTAAGCGCGCAACAGCAGCAAATTGCATGGTGGTCGAGGTGCTCATGGCCACAGCATGACACACCCATGTGACAGAGTGACCGTGATGTCTGAAACCGAACTCAATGCCATGCAACAGGCTGTCCTTGAAGCATTAGGCAAAGAACCCGACTGGGTGCCTATCCCACGTGAAGTCATCGAGGGCATTCGTACACAACTGCATGACGGTCTTGCCGACATTGCCCCACGCCTCACGCCCGAAAACGCACTGTGGGTCAGCAAACACAAACTCACCACCGTGCACGGTTGCGAAGCAAATCATCTCGCCGGGCTAACAGGTTTTGAATGGACTCTTGGCAACGTAAAAGGAACGGTGCTGCACAAAGCTGTTGAACTTGGTCTGAATTGGCGTGGTGTCATTGTTCCTGCCGATGTGGTGGATGAAGCGCTTGCTCAGCTTGCCGACGACGAACGCCAAAGCGCCGGACCATTCATTGACAATTTGCCCGCAGGAGACCGCGCACAGCTACGAAGTTCTGCAATCGATTTGTACACCAAGTTCGACGAGTGTTTTCCACCGCTCAAAGCAGCATGGCGTCCCGTGCTTGAAAGCTCGGCGCGATACGAAATGTTTGACCAACGCATCAACCTCAGCACTCGCGCAGACCTCACGCTTGGCGCTGTTGGCTCCAAAGTCATTATCGATTTAAAGTCCGGACGCGTTCAGCCCAATCACCGAGAAGAACTCCGTTTTTATGCATTAGTTGAAGCCATGCGCACTGGCGCTGCACCGCGACGTTTAGCCAGTTACTCGCTTGTTACTGCTCGTGCCGACGTTGAAGACGTAACCGAAGGTGTGTTGCAAGCCGCAGTTCGCAAAACCGTTGATGGCGTCCGCAAAATGGTTGAGCTGCAACGCGATGGACGTGAACCAGTAATTCGCAGCGGTTTTTTCTGTTCATGGTGCCCACTACTTGACTCGTGCGCCGAAGGAACAAAATTCATTGCGCGTCGCGACGACCCCGACGCAACTGACGACTTTTAGATATCACTCATCAGCGCTACGGGAACACCAAGCCCTACCGCGCCACGGAAAGTTGCGATCAATCTGTTTTTCTGCACCGCTGGTTTTGGTGGGCTTAAAACATCGGGTCCAAGGTAAGCAGCAACGTCATTCACGTCTGCAACGTTCACGACAAAACCCCACAACGATGCAGTGCCTGCTGGAATCGACGGTGCAGACACGATTTCAACGATCACATCGCCCAGTCTGTGGAAACCCTGGCGCATTCCGTTTCCTGCGTCACGAATTCGTTTCAACTCTGCGCCGGTTGCTTCATGTAATGCGCGAGACGTGCGCTCTAAGTCGGGAGTATTCACTACAACGTGATCGATGCCAAGTGGCTGGAGCACAAACTCACGCGATTCAATTTGTGCTGGTCGAGTAGCGACCAATACTTCGGTCGTGGGAATTCCATCAATTGATGAAATGGTGGAATCGATATTGCTCAACGCCCAGGAATGCAGTCCTGGCAACAAAGACTCATTGAGACGCAACACAAGTTCGCCAATGGCAAATACACCGTCTTGAGAAAAGTTGATTCCTACCTGCGCCCAGTTGGCGCGGGAACCACCGATGACCAATTCACTTATTCGTGCCGAACTCATTTCAGGCACGCCAGCGCTATTGCTCAGCCACGTCCCATGTTTGGACGCTTACCGTGGTTGGCCTTCGAGCGACGCATCTTGGCTTTTTTCTTCTTGGTCTTCTTCGACATAGTCCCGCCATGCTAACGGGCATTATCGCCATTTCCGATGGCTACGCCCTCCGCCAACGGGCCCTTCCGCCTGAATACGGCACACCCGATGCATCAGTTTTTGAGCACACATATGTGGTTGGCGTCGTACTTCCACTCAATGTGTAATAGCCAATTGCGCCTTCAGGTGCGCAATACGAGCCTGGGTTTATTTGTGCAGTCGTGCCTGACGATGCGGTATTCGGTGTCACCGTTGAATTCGTGATTGACGTTGAATTAGTGATTGACGACGCTGGATTCGTGACCACCGTCGTTCCGCCCGAAATATTCGGCAAGTTTGGAATTGGTGCGATATTCAACGAGATACACGTTGATTGCAACAGATTCTTGATTCGGCCGTACTCGCTTGAGTCCATGGACAGGCTCCAGCGAACCTTCACGGCAATCCAGTTGCCCAAATATGTGCATGTGTATGACTGCAGTGGTGGCAACCAATTCGAAGGATCTTTATCGCTCTTTGATTGATTGACCGAGTCGGTCACCGCCAACAACGTTCGACTGTCTGACGTGTCGTTTGCAAAAGCTTTTCGTTGTGCGGCGCTCCATGCCCACGCGCCAGAATCCCATGCTTCCTTCAGTGCAACGACATGGTCGATATCAATATCTGACGGATCGCTCCACTTCGCTCCGTCGTACGGCGAAATCCAGTCTCCTGCAACAACATTGCAATTCACTGGGTCTACTTGGGGCAACGAAATGCTGTCGCGCTTCAACACCTGATCGCGCGAGTCGCATCCATCGCCGTCAATGTCACGCCAATGATCAAACAACGCACGGTCGTAACCAACTTGATATTCGTTTTCAACGCGAACCGTTTGCAACAATGCAAGCGCACTTCCCACTACAACAGGTTTTGCTGTCGTGCTCGTTGTTGTAATAGTCGTGGTGTTGATACTTGACGTTGTAGGAGCAACGCTTGATGCAGTTGTCGGCGCACTGCATCGCTGCGTAAATGCTGTTTTCACTGCATTGAACTCGCGCCGATCCATCGCAAGTCCCCATTTTGTTTTCACCGATACCCAATTACTCAAATAGGTACAGACATTTGCACTTGTACTCGGCATCCAACCAGCAGGATCTTTGTCGCCGCGTTTCTGCGCACCTGTTCCAAGCACCAGCGCTAAAACAGACACAACTGCTCGGTCGTTGATGAAACTTCTTCTCTTCGACGCGCTCCACGACCACGCACCCGATTCCCATGCTTCACGAACGGTCACAACATTTGCCACGCTCATTGCAGGTATCGGTCTATTCGCTGCGCCTGTAAACAGTGACTGTTTGAAACCAGCAGTCCTTTCGGTTGCAACCTGTATCGAAGCCAATTGACCAAGCGTGGTCCCATCGTTTGCCCTGGGCTGGGCAACAGCCACCGAGGAAACGCCGATTGCCATAACCACAATTGCGCCATGAACCGAAAGGCGCCACTTCATGCGTTCACCCTACCTATTGTGAAATCAGTGGTACATCCATCTCGATGAATATGCATTCACCTGGGCACACTTCTGCAGCTTTCACTACGTCAACTTGATTCTTTACTTCAACAGTTGCGAGGCTTCCCGAACTTCCCGGATCATTCAGCGTCACGCCATCTTGCACTACGTAAGCAATTCCATCTTCTAATTGCACAAAAACATCAGGACAGTGGTCGACGCACAAGCCGTCGCCTGTACACAAGTCTTGGTCTATCCAAACACGCACGGTTGCACGCTAACGAATGAGCGCGGCAACCAAGAGGGCGAGCATCAACAAATTTCGCACAATATTGTTCCAGCCAATTGGCTTTGTGGAACGAAAACTCAAGCACGCACAGGGCGGCCTGTCCCCTGCAGCCAATCGAAGGCCCAGCAATATGGTGAAGCTTGATAGCGCCACTATCGAGGCGATGAGTACAGCGTTTGCTGCCAACCCCGCGATCAGCAACGAACCCAGAATTACTTCAACATAGGGAACCGTTGGAATTGCAAACGATGGTGCTCCCAGTCGCTTCGCTTGTGCTGGCCACAATTCGCGTGCAACAAATTTCTGCACTCCAGCGAAAATGAAGATCACTCCAACAGTCGCCGACATCCACCAATTCAGAGAAAAAATCTGTTCATTCATTGCGCTGGTGTAACACCAGTAACTTTGCCACGATAAAACACCATGGCTTCACCAACTGTTTCGTTTGCGGAAAGGTGTTGCACTCTTCCGAGTACGAAACTGTGATCACCGGCAGGAGTAACGGATTCAATACTGCAGTCAATTGCCGCAAGTACACCTGGGAGTACCGGCATTCCACTTGGAGACTTTGCCCAATCAAGGCCATCAAATCGGGCAGACATTCCACCCTCTGGTTCACGTGCAAACCGCCAACACAGTTCGTCTTGCTCGCTCGTCAACACGTTGGCGCAAAAGCCCTTCCCTTCGGCAATGTGCGACCAACTGCGCGAAGCATTGCCAGGAAAAAAGCCAACTAGTGGTGGGTCTAGTGACACCGAAACAAAACTGCCGATGGTGATTCCCGATGGAGCGCCCGTTGCATCTACGCCAGTAACGACAACAACTCCGGTAGGTAAATGACCAAGCACCTGTCGAAACCGAGCACTATCGAAGTTGGCTTCCATCGCTTCAATGTTACCCAACTATGGTTTGGGCATGACCGCTCAGCACAACATTGCAACACATGAAGTTTCTGCAAACGACTTGTCGTTCACCTACTTCGAATGTGGAACCGGACCACTTGCTTTGTGTCTGCACGGCTTTCCCGATTCTGCTCACTCATGGCGCCACTTGCTTCCAGAACTTGCTACCGCTGGTTATCGCGCGGTTGCTCCGTTCATGCGTGGCTATGCCCCAACATCAGTTCCAGCAAACGGCGCATACCAAACTGCGGCACTAGCAACTGATGCGAACGCGTTGCACGAAAAACTTGGTGGCACTTCAGATGCCGTCATTATTGGTCACGACTGGGGCGCTCCTGCGGTTTATGGTGCGGCAATTCTTGAACCTGCTCGTTGGAAAACCGTTGTAGGAATGTCGGTTCCACCGTGGGGTGCAATGGGAAATGCATTCGTCACCAACCTCAATCAGGTACAGCGCAGTTGGTACATGTTCTTTTTCCAACATGGTCTTTCCGACTTTGTAGTTGGCGCAAACAATCTTGCATTCATTGACATGTTGTGGGACCAGTGGTCACCAGGTTTTTCAGCAGACGAAGACATTGCAAATGCGAAAGCGACCATTGCATCTCCCGAACATCTTGCGGCAACTCTTGGCTATTACCGCGCAACCCTTGGGGCCGGGTTTAGAGACCCCGCACTCAACGAAGCACAGTCACTGGTGCAAGGTGAGATGCCGACGCAACCACTTCTGTATCTACACGGAGAACTTGACGGCTGCATTGGTGCCGAAGTTGCGCACGACGCCGCAACACGTGCACCGTCAAATGCACGGGTTGAAATCATTGACGGCGCTGGTCACTTCATGCAATTGGAACAACCAAAAAAGGTGAATGAGTTGATCGTGAATTGGATTACGAGCAACGCTTCATAACGGCAACTGCAAAACGCCATTTGATTCAACAATCAATTGGTCAGCAAGGAGCGATTCAATAATCGTTTCTGCACGATCAGCTTGATTTGCCAAACCCATGGCTTGTTCGGCTTTGTTTCGCATCACCCCACCGGCAACAAGCGCTTTCATGAGCTTGCCCCGCGCCTGTCGATTTGAGCCTTCGAAACGTGCCTGAGGCTTACTCGTTCCCGCCGATGCTGGTGCCGGGTCGTCACCACCATGAATTCGCCAACCACATGAATCAACAATTGGGCATCGTTCGCATTGTGGAGAACGAGCCGCACAACACGTTGCCCCGAAATCCATCAGCACTTGATTCCATTCCCACGACAAGCCAACGGGAACAATTGAGTCTGCAATTGTTTGGGTTTCGCGTTTGCCAAGGGGCTTATTCAGCACCCGTGCAAACACTCGAGTGACATTGGTGTCAACAACTCCGACGTCAACATGTTCGGCGAATGCCAACACTGCTCGTGCCGTATATTCGCCAATTCCAGGAAGCGCAAGCAGTTGTTCCAGGTCTGCAGGTACCTGCGAATCGTGATCGCGCACCATCACCTTTGCGGCTTCATGCAAATTGCGACAGCGCCGCGGGTATCCAAGACCCTGCCAAATGGTGAGCAACTCAGACAGCGGAGCATCTGCGCATTCGCGCGGCGAAGGAAAGGTATGAATGAATAATCGAAACTTCGGCACAACCCGATCAATTTGGGTTTGTTGCGACATCACTTCACTCACCAATACGTGCCACCGATTTCTCGTGGCGCGCCACGGAAAATCTCGCAACTGTGGCAATCCCCACTGCAACAGTGGGTCAACAATGAGGCTTAGTTTGTCCAGACGTCTTGACCGTCGTACGGACGCGCGCGGTTTGGCATAAATTCGCGCTTCCACACCATTACTCGCCTACGGAAATAGCACACTTCTTTGCCATCTTGGTTGAAACCTTTTGTTTCTACCGTCACGACTCCACGATCATTTTTTGATTTCGACTCTTGAACATCGAGCACGCGAGTCTCAGCATGAATGGTGTCGCCGTGAAACGTTGGAAACTTGTGTTGCAACGTTTCCACTTCAAGGTTGGCAATTGCGGCGCCGCTCACATCGGGAACGCTCATGCCCAACACCAACGAATACACCAAGTTGCCTACAACAACGTTTCGTCCTTGAACACTTTGCGATGCAAACCAATCATTGGTGTGAAGTGGATGATGATTCATGGTGATCATGCAAAACAAATGATCATCTGCTTCAGTGATGGTTTTTCCTGGCCAGTGGCGATACACATCACCAACAGTGAAGTCTTCTAGTGCTCTTCCAAACGGGCGCTCATGAACGGTCATAACAACAAACTACTCCTCATCCTCATCACCAAGTAAATACCTATTCTTCACTTCAGGCAATGGAAATTGGCCAGTACGGTCACGCGGCGCATACTGCTCCAAGAATTCGTACTTAGTTGTTGGGTGTTCGGTCGCAAGTTTGGTGACTCTGCGCAACGACCGCAGTTTCTCTTTCCGTTCAATGGCGAACGGCCCAACTCGTAGCGACAGGTAGGTGAATCCACCAACAAGTATTGGCAACCAGTACTGAGCAATTCGGTATGACAACACGCCAACGGTTGCGACGTTTCGAGTGAGTCCGAAACCAACAAGAGTTGGAATGTAGATACCTTCCACAATGCCAAGTCCGCCTGGAGTAATTGGCACGACCGACAAGATGTTGGCAAGTCCAAACGACACAATTAAGGCGTCTGGTGCAACGTCGCCACCGAATGCGCGAATGAACACATACAACGCAAGCATGTCGAGCAGCCAATTGACAAGCGCCCACACCAACACGCGCGTCAACAGTTTTGGTTCAGACGCCAAACCTTGAAGTCGGTTACCCAGATGTTCCAGAACTTCGGCCGCATGATCTTCATCCATACGAAGCTTGCGTGCACACAACCGAATGAATCGTTCTGCTCTTCCCTGTCCGTCAATGAGTCCAAAGATCAAGGCAGCAGCAATCAGCATCAAAATGATTCCAATAATTGCGGCGGTTCCATATGCGGCGTTCACTCCGCGACCTGCTGAAACAATGAGACCAAACCACAAGATCACATTGAGCATCACTGCAGATCCAAGACCTGCGGTTGCTAATGCAAAACCGGCGTCTGGACCTGCCACGCCAGAAAGAGTGAGCATGCGATACCCAAGTGCAGTGCTTGCAGCGCTGCCACCAGGCAACACGTTGCCCACCGCTTTGGTACTCAATTGAATACGAAACAGGCGGAGTACCGAGATTTCATTGCCGTGTTCGGCAAGGGCCGCTTTGGTCAACAGCGAATAACTAAACAGCGCGGCGAACTCAAGGCCAAGACCCAGTATCAATAACGAAGGCTTGATTTGTGTGAGATCTGAAACCGCTTTTCGAAAGCCAGGGATCAGCGGAAGGACAAAGAAATACAGGATCGCGGCGAACAGTACCCACTTGACTGTGGTGAAGGCAGATTTCAACCCACTCAGCCGCGACATGCCCTAAATGGTAGGTGACAACTCCCTGCAGGGTTAGTCCCTGTGACCCAGTGCTCACTAGCGTTTACGAAATGGCAACCCAAACTTCGTCTCCAACCCCCGATCTCACACGTGCAGCCGAGGTCATCGATTTGGCGCGTCGCGTCGTTGGCAAGGGTGTGCGCACGCTTGCCGCTCAAGGCGGACCCGAGGTCCATCAGGTGCTTGCATACGATCTTGCGCACTCTGCTGCAGCAGTTGAAACCGCTCGCTCACTCATTGACTACGGCGGCAAAGGAAAATCTGAAGCGCTCATCACGTGTGCATTCGTTGCCGACATGTTGCACGAAGTCAGCACTCGCCTGCTCGGCCGTGAAAACATGTGGGGAGTAGAACAGAACCCACTCGCATCAGCACATGATTTCATGACCGCTTTTCGCGAACCAGAGTTTCTAGCATCGCTCGCTTCAGTTGCCGGCCCACGTCACCTTGAAGACGAATTCGAAATGGTGCAAGACACATTTCGCAGCTTTGCTACAAAAGTGATTGCTCCACACGCAGAGCATGTGCACCGGCACAACGCAGACGTTCCAGAAGAAATCATTTCTGGTCTTGCTGAACTTGGCGCATTCGGACTTTCCGTTCCTTCCGAGTACGGCGGTTTCAGCGAAGGCGGCGATGGTGAATACATGGCGAACTGCATTGCAACTGAAGAGTTGTCGCGTGCATCGCTTGGCATCGGCGGTTCACTCATCACTCGCCCAGAAATTCTCACTCGCGCATTGGTCAACGGTGGAACAGAAGCACAGAAGCAGGAGTGGTTACCGAAGCTTGCATCCGCAGAAGTGATGGCTGCAGTTGCAGTTACCGAACCTGATTACGGCAGCGACGTTGCCAACCTCACCACTATGGCGGTTAAGGGCACAAACGAAGAAGGCGTCGAGGGTTACATCATCAACGGCGTAAAAACATGGTGCACGTTTGCCGCCCGCGCCAACGTGTTGATGCTGCTTGCACGAACCGATCCAGATCGCAGTAAGACACACCGTGGCCTCAGCTTGTTCATTGTTCCAAAACCTCTCGGCGATGCACATGGCTTCATGTTCAAGCAACCTGGTGGCGGAAAAATGGAAGGTCGCCCAATTGACACCATCGGCTATCGCGGTATGCATAGCTACGAAATTGCAATCGAGAACTGGTTCGTTCCTGCAGACCATTTGATTGGCGAAGAATCAGGTTTGGGTAAAGGCTTTTATTACCAAATGAGCGGTTTCGAAAACGGACGTTTGCAAACAGCAGCACGTGCAGTTGGTGTAATGCAGGCATCGTATGAATCGGCTGTTGAATACGCCAACAACCGCAAAGCTTTTGGCCACAACATTGCCGAATACCAACTCACTCAAGTGAAGCTTGGTCGAATGGCTGTAATCACCCAAGCTTCACGTCAGTTTTCGTACACCGTTGCCAAGTTGATGGGCAAAGGCGAAGGCCAGATGGAAGCCAGCATGGTGAAGGCGTACGTGTGCAAGGCAGCCGAATGGGTGTCGCGCGAAGCCATGCAAATTCACGGCGGTTTTGGTTATGCCGAGGAATATTCAGTGAGTCGACTCTTCGTTGACGCTCGTGTGTTATCGATCTTTGAAGGCGCCGACGAGACGTTGTGCTTGAAAGTGATTGCTCGCCGCTTGGTTGAAGAGTCAGCCGCTAGATAAACGCAAGTAAATCGTGTAGCGAGCTAATTCGCTCGCAGTCATAACGTGCATGATCGTTGTACGGATCTAACAAGATTGGGTGCAGTCCTGCGTTGCGTGCGCCGACAACGTCATTGACATAGGAATCACCTACATAGGCAATTCGATCGTTGCCAATTCCCATGTCGTTCATGACCGCAATTGCATCGCGAAAGATTCCCGGATGGGGTTTGGCAGTTCCAATGACATGTGAATCGGTGACGATGAGCACCGGAACACCTGCACCGGTTCCCACCTGGCAAATGCATTGGTTCGCAAGCGTTGCTTCCACTTGCCCACTGGCATTCGACACGATGCCAATTGGCAAACCCTTCAAGTGCATTTGCCACAGCGCAGAAGCAGATTCAAGAATTGGGTAGCGCCACAAAAATGGCGAGAACATTTTGCGCAACTGCTCACTTGCAGCCACTGCAGCAGAACCTGTTAATCCAGCTGCCTCTACATAGGCGTCGCGGTATGGGTCCCAGCTAAATCCTTCAATCGTTTCACGTGACAACTCATGAGCAATACTGTCCAAACGCTCCATACCTGCGTAATGCGCGCGCATTAAACGCTCAATAGAGCCATCGCCGCCGTGTGCGCGGACAATTGCGCCTAGCGAAATGGGGTCAGGTAATAAAAAGATGCCACCGGCATCAAACAGAATTGCGTCGAAACGTTTGGTCACGCTTGTGGTGAACGCTTGCGACCTGCACGCTCGCCACGCGAGATGAACTTCAACGCCATCTTGCGACTGGCTTCGTCAATCATTTCGTTTCCGAACATGACAGCGCCTTTACCTTCGCCTTCAGTGGCTTCTTTGTAGGCGTCAAGAATTGACCATGCTTTGTCGAACTGTTCTTGTGTTGGTGAGAACACGTCGTTCAAGACGGTTACTTGGTCTGGGTGCAATGCCCATTTGCCGTCGTAACCAAGAATGCGTGAACGCATGCTGTATTCGCGAAGCGCATCGCTGTCGCGCACGTGCAGGAACGGTCCGTCAATTACTTGTAGACCATTTGCACGTCCTGCCATCAAGATTTTGTTGTACACGTAATGAAAGTGGTCGCCTGGGTATTCGTCAATCTTCACGCCACCTGTGAGCACCGGCATTTCCATACTTGCTGCAAAGTCGGCTGGTCCAAAGATGATGGTTTCAAGTCGTGGGCTTGCTGCACAGATCTCTTCAACATTGATGAGTCCGCGAGCAGTTTCAATTTGCGCTTCAATGCCGATGTGGCCGATTGGCAAACCTGCCGAAATTTCTACTTGGCGAAGCAACATGTCGGTTGCCACGATCTGCGCTGCAGATTCAACTTTTGGCAACATGATTTCATCAAGACGCTCACCAGCGGTGCCAACAACTTCAATGATGTCGTATGCAGTCCACTTGGTGCTCCAGTCGTTCACACGAACGCACAACACCTTGTCGCCCCAGTCGTTGCCACGAATAGCGGCGGCGATCTTTGCGCGTGAAGCTTCTTTTTCTTTTGGAGCTACTGCGTCTTCAAGATCGAGGAACACCATGTCGGCAGGAATTCCTGGGCCCTTGCCCAGCATTTTTTCTGACGAGCCCGGAATTGACAGGCATGAACGGCGAGGAAGGTTACGGGAGCGTGCTGACATGGCTTACAGGTTACATCGCACTGCGCACGAGCATCTCGGTCGTAGGGGCACATTCGGCCACTACCGACAGCGAGGCATCCACTAATCCCTGCGGACCAACGACAGCGCGAAGTAGTTCTCGCGGAACTACGTCCACTTCCGTGCGCCACGGTCGTTGCGCATCGAAATTGCACGACTTCATGGATTCCCAAAGTTCTGCTGGCAGTCGCGTTCCGCGTCGTGCAGTGACGACTGCAGGTTTTTGCGCAACGTATGCAAGTGCGGCAACACCATGTGAACCAGAGGTCATTAAGAATTCGTCTGGGCCACAACCCAGTGCATCCAGCACCACCAAGTCGCACATTTCAATAGCGCGTGCTGCATGTTCGATTGACACGCTTTCCGCTTCCACTTGAACGCGCTCAAGTGCATTCACTGCGCTATCAGCCGATCCGAAGGAATCAATCACCAAGACTTTGCAATCGCCTCGTTGCACTAAAGCTTCAAGTGCAGTTGGGCTCCAGCCAACAATGCACACTGTTTGTGCTTCGCTGATGTGCGCAAGCAGATGGTCGGTCGTTGCATCCTTGTCAATCTCGGATTCCAATTCATACAGTCGTTCAAACGGGTCGAGTGCAGATAACGCCTGAGCGCACAACCACCACAACGGCGCACATGTTGGGTGTCGCTCCACAATTCTCCGTGCGGCCAATACCAAGCCAGCAGGCTCCATATGCAAGCCAAATAGCGCTTGTGCTGTCTCGCTTACCAGTGCCACCGGGTCGGCTCCAGTGGCACGCGCCACATACCGCAGATGCTCAATCGGGTGCATTGTTGAGACGCTAGTGCTCTAACTTGCTACCGTCTCATCCTGTGGCAAACGCACCTTCTCTCGACACCTCACTCAAACCCCTCAACGGCGAAGCTCGCCCATTGCGTGAATGGCTGACCACCTTCCACCTCACCTCCATCGTCATCGATCCATACACCAACGAAAGTTCATGGATCTTGAAGACCGCCGGACGAATCTTGCACGAGTTCTCTGGTGCAGCGACACGAGTCAACTTCGTTGTCACATCGTCTGAAGCTGATGCCAAAAAGTTCCTTGGTCCTTTGGCCGATGAATACCTCACCTTCACCGATCCAGACCGTGTGTTGGTAAAGCAACTTGGACTCACCGAGCTTCCTGCGTTCGTGTTTATTCAGTCAGATGGAACCGTGCCACAGTGCGCTCAAGGGTGGAGCCCGAAGTCGTGGCGCGAAGTGTCTGACTACATTGCCGACACCGTGAAGTGGTCACGTCCGTTGATTCCATCTGCTGGTGACCCAGGTACCTACAAGGGCACACCGGCACTCGTGTAATGGCAAAGCCAACGCCAGCACCTTTTGAATTTTCGGAGCTGCTTCCTCTTGGCGCAGATGACACGCAATACCGTTTCTTAGGTAACGAAGGTGTTTCCACTTTTGAAACCAGCGAAGGAACGTTTCTTAAAATTGATCCGGCAGCAATCGTTACGCTCACCGAGCACGCCATGCGCGACATTGCTCACCTGTTGCGTGCAAGCCATTTGCAACAGCTCGCCAACATCATGGTTGACCCCGAAGCAAGTGACAACGATCGGTTCGTAGCACTCGATTTGCTGAAGAACGCCAGCATCTCTGCAGGTGGCGTGTTGCCAATGTGCCAAGACACGGGCACAGCAATTGTGAAAGGCAAGAAAGGGCAGTTCGTGTTTACGGGTGGCGGCGACGAAGAAGCAATTTCACGAGGCATCTACAACACGTATCTCACCAGCAACCTTCGCTACAGCCAACTTGCTCCACTTTCGATGTACGAAGAAGTAAACACCGACACCAACCTTCCTGCGGAAATCAAAATTTCATCTGTTGACGGCGATGAATACAAGTTCTTGTTCATGGCTAAAGGTGGCGGTTCGGCAAACAAGAGTTATTTGTTCCAAGAGACCAAAGCACTGTTGAATGAAAAATCATTGTTGCCTTGGGCGTTTGAAAAAATGAAGACACTTGGCACTGCAGCTTGTCCCCCGTATCACCTTGCAATTGTTATTGGTGGAACTTCTGCGGAATACGCAGTTGAAGTTGCCAAATTGGCAAGCGCTCACTACCTCGATTCGTTGCCAACTTCGGGCAGCAAACTCGGTCATGCGTTCCGTGATCTCGACCTCGAACAGAAAATGCTCACGTTGTCCCAGCAAACAGGAATTGGCGCGCAATTTGGTGGCAAGTACTTCTGTCACGATGTGCGCGTTATTCGCCTACCTCGCCACGGCGCGAGCTGCCCTGTTGCCATGGCCGTGAGTTGCAGCGCCGACCGCCAGGCGCTTGGCAAAATCAATAGCAAAGGCATTTTCCTTGAGCAACTAGAGACCGATCCTGCTCGCTTCCTTCCGGAAATCACCGAGGAGCATCTAGCAACCGAAGTTGTGGCAATCGATCTCAATTTGCCGATGTCAGAAATTCGCGACATGTTGTCGAAGTACCCCGTGAAAACGCGGGTCATGCTCACCGGCCCAATGGTGGTTGCTCGCGACCTTGCTCACGCCAAGATCAAAGAACGTCTCGATGCTGGCAACGGTCTTCCGCAATACATGAAAGACCACTGCGTGTATTACGCAGGTCCGGCCAAAACGCCAGAAGGTTTTGCGTCGGGTTCATTTGGCCCAACTACCGCAGGTCGAATGGACAGCTACGTTGCCGATTTCCAAGCTGCAGGTGGAAGTTTTGTCATGTTGGCAAAGGGCAACCGCTCCAAGCAGGTCACCGATGCCTGCAATACCTATGGCGGTTTTTACCTTGGCTCAATCGGTGGTCCAGCAGCACGCTTGGCCCAAGACTGCATCACCAAAGTTGAAGTTCTTGAATACGCAGAACTCGGCATGGAAGCAGTCTGGAAAATTGAAGTACAAGACTTCCCTGCATTCATCGTGGTTGACGACAAAGGCAACGACTTCTTTGATGCAATCAACGCCAACACTGGCGTCAAATTAACTGTTCGCAAATAGTGAACTAGCGCTTTAACAGCGACTTCAACATTTCACGTGTGTCGTGTTGTTCATCTGGTGTTGCACCAAACTCCACTCCACCAAAATCGGTGACGCCAACTTCTTGCAATGCTGCGACCTTGTCGAACACTTCGCTTGCTGAACCGATGATGGCAACGTCTGCTGGGCCAGCAGCGCCTTCGTGGTCCAACATTGCTCGGTAACTTGGCAACTGTCCGTACACCGCAAACACCTGTGCTGCTCGTGCGCGTGCGCCTTCAACATCTTTCGTAACACACACTGGAAGTGCGGCAATGACGCGAGGCTTTGGCTTTCCAAGTTTGTCGGCAGCCTCGTTAATCGTTGGCACAGTAAGCGTGCGCAGCGTTTCTGGACCGGTGCACCATGTGAGTGTTCCTTGAGTCATTGCTGCAGCAAGCCTCAACATTTGTGGCCCAAGTGCGGCAACAACAACATCGCAACTCTGTGGCTTTCCAATGGTGAGTTCGGCATGCGTGGTGAGTGTTTCACCAGCAAATGAAACCTTTTGATCGTGAATCAATGGCATCAAAATTGACAAGTATTCCTTCATGTGACGCAACGGCTTATCGAAGGAAAGATTCAACATTCCTTCAATGACCACTTGGTGACTGAGACCTATCCCCAAGCACAAGCGACCACCGCTTGCCTGGTTTGCTGTGAGTGCTTGCTGCGCCAGCATCATCGGATGTCGCGGGTACGTAGGAATAACGCTGGTACCAAGTTCAATGCGTGGAACCTGGTGACCCACAACCGAAAGTGTGCTCAGTGCATCAAGACCAAAGATTTGTGATTGCCAATACGAGGCGAAGCCATCTCGCTCTGCTGCTTTGACTTCTGCGAGCACTCCATCAACAGTGCTGTCATTGTTTGAGCCAAAAATTCCAATTTTCATGCTGTTTGTCATGGGGTAACCGTAGTTGCTACCGCACCCTCAGGAGCATCTGTGGTCACCGTTTCAGCAGGAATGGTTGTTGGCATTGCGTCCAGAACTTTTGAATCGTTTTGAAAAATTGACGGTAGGCACTGGCCATTGTTTCGATCACGCGCGAATTCAAGTGAACGTGCAACTGCAGTTGCAAGAACCGCTCGGCCGTCTGGCGTTAGGTGCACACCGTCAGTTCCGATCAGACCGTTATTCCTGGCCACTGCGGCCCAGTCGAGCACGGTCACATTGCCGTATTCGTCGGCAACACGTTTGATGATTTCGTTAATCTGCAACTGCTTTGGTCGAAACTCCGCAGTGGTTAACACGACGAATGGATTTTGTGAAAGCACATCAAACATTTCACGCAGCTTTTCTTCATAGGCAACCATGTTGTCGTCATTGTTGGTGCCGAGAAACACCACTGCCGTGTCCCAGCCTTCTTCCCATCGGCGACCAAGCACCTTTGCACCAAAGCCAATGAACTCTCCCGCTTGCGCCTCAATCGCCACTTGCCAGCCAAGTTTTGTGAGCGTGTTGCACATTTCATTGCCATAGCGACTTGAGGTTGAGGCCATGATCGAATCGCCAATCATCAATACGCGATTGCCCTCAATTTGTGGCCCAATCATCTTTCCGATCAATTCAGGGAACGTGACGTCCACTCCGTCAGGAAGTGTGATGAGCGAGTTGAAATCACCACCAGGAATTCTTCCAACACCACCTAAGAATTCGCTGCGAATCACGACAAAGCGATATCCGCCGAATACAACAAGTACCGAAAGAAGTGTCGCAATGACACCAGCGATAAATCCATTGCGGCGCATTTAGTTGTTGTTCTGTTTGCGAAGTTCGTCGCGGATAGACGCCAACAAGTCATTTGTCGTTTCCTCAGTTTTCGCATTACGAAAACGACCATAAGCCTTGATCACAAAGAACATCACCGTGCCCACCATTAAGAAATTCAGAATTGCGGTAAAGAGACCACCAAC
>Ga0208853_1000230_pt1 | contig 16793 bp, 15 predicted proteins | sample LakMenEpi03Oct11_FD_150667 | JGI IMG/M metagenome (GOLD analysis project Ga0208853, IMG submission 150667) | Freshwater microbial communities from Lake Mendota, WI - 03OCT2011 deep hole epilimnion (SPAdes) | ecosystem: Environmental > Aquatic > Freshwater > Lake > Epilimnion/Euphotic zone ... | reverse complement strand
TTTGGGGGCGTATCTCTTCATGACAACTGAACATCGTTTAGGGCAGGTCGCTAATTACGTTGATGAGCGAACAGGTGCTGCTGCATGGATGAAGAAGAACCTTAAGAAAGTATTCCCAGATCACTGGTCCTTCTTGCTTGGTGAAGTTGCGCTGTACTCATTCATCATCCTTTTGTTATCAGGTACTTACCTAACATTTTGGTTTGACCCTTCAGCTCGTGAAGTAATTTACGAAGGAAGCTATGAGCCTCTTGAGGGCGTGCAAATGTCTGCGGCATATGCATCCACTCTTCATATTTCATTTGAAGTTCGCGGTGGTTTGCTCATGCGTCAAATTCACCACTGGGCCGCACTTATTTTCATGGCAGCGATCGTTGCCCACTTAATGCGCGTTTTCTTTACTGGCGCTTTCCGTAAGCCACGTGAGGCTAACTGGATCATTGGTGTGGGACTTCTGACTTTAGGAATTGTTGAAGGTTTCCTTGGTTACTCACTTCCTGATGATCTTTTGTCTGGAACTGGTATCCGAATCGCTGAGGCGATAATTCAAGCGATACCCGTGGTTGGTTCGTATTTGTCCTACTTTGCATTTGGCGGAGCCTTCCCTGGAGAAGCTTTCATTCCGCGCATTTATATTGTCCACGTTCTGCTCTTGCCGGGCGCATTCCTTGCCTTGATAACCGTTCACTTAATGATGGTTTGGTACCAGAAGCACACTCAGTACCCTGGCCCAGGACGCACAGAGAAGAACGTTGTTGGTTATCCATTGATGCCGGTGTACATGGCAAAGGCTGGCGGCTTCTTCTTTATCGTTTTCGGAGTAACTGCATTTATTGCCGCGGTCGCTTCGATTAACCCTATTTGGCTGTATGGTCCATATACGCCCGGACAGATTTCTGCAGGATCACAACCTGACTGGTACATGGGTTGGCTTGATGGTCTTGTTCGCATGGCTCCGCCGATTGAAACCTACTTCTTTGGTTACACCGTTTCTTGGAATATCTTGATTCCAGGGCTTATTGTTCCCGGAATTTTGTTCACAGGTATGGCTCTGTATCCATTTATTGAAAGCTGGATAACTGGAGATAAGCGTGAGCATCACTTGCTTGATCGCCCACGCAATGCACCAAACCGAACTGCACTCGGTGCAATGTCACTCACATTCATGGTTGTTGCCTTGATCAATGGTGGTAACGATTTGATCGCCACTCACTTTGATCTATCCATTAATCAAATTATGTGGGGAACAAGAATCGGAATCTTTGTGTTACCTCCGCTTGCATTCGTCATCACAAAGCGTTTATGTCTATCCCTACAAAGAGCTGATCGTGAACTAGTTCTTCACGGTAGAGAAACTGGTCGACTACTTCGTTTGCCTAGTGGTGAGTTTGTTGAAGTCCATGAGCCAATTTCACCTGAGAAGGCTTACCTTTTGACATCTCATGAGCAAGCCCCTGCACTGGAACTTTCACCAGTGGATTCACGAGGTGTTAAACGTGTTGGAGCAATTAGAAACAAGATTCGCTCTCGAATGAGTGTTGCACACTCCGAATCAGTTCCAAAAGCTTCAGCTACCGATCTGAAAGAAATCGACAGCCATTAACTGGCTCTAACCTCGCATTACAAGCCAAACGCCCAAGGCGGTAATTCCTATACCTAGGAAGCCTTGGGTGTTTACTTTTTCACCAAAAAGAAGGAACGCTTCAAGCGCTGTAGCGGGAGGAACGAGATAGAAAAGTGAAGAAACCTTTGCAGCACTGCCAGAATTAAGTAGCCACAAAAGCAGCAGTATTGCGCCCACTGAAAGCACCAGAACCAGCCAGACGAAAGCTGCGGTAAAACGAAGGCTCCACGTAATCGAAGTTTCTTGGGTTGCTAGGGCAATAACTCCCAACACACAACCGCTAAACAGGTATTGATAAGCAGTGCCACTAATCAATGGAATATCAGCACCCAGCTTCTTTTGTAGCAAAGTGGCGGTGGTACTTCCGATCAATGCAACCAGGATTGCAATGATTGCCGCCGACGGAATCTGAGCATCAATAGACGGTCCGAGAACCATTACGACACCCACCAACCCAATGAATAAGCCTGCTACTTGTCGGATACGGAGCTGCTCCCCCAAGACCTTTACCGCAATTAGTGAAAATAGAACTGGTTGCAGACTGGTAACAACTGCAGCAACTCCTGCTGGTAAGCCTTGTGATAATGAGTAAAAGACTCCGCCTAGATAGCAAGCGTGTAAGAAAAATCCAATCAAACCAGAGCGAGCAATAGCGGTGCGGCCAATTCGAACCGGCATCCTTAATGCTCGAGCGAGAGCGAACAAAAGTAGGGCTGCCAGCAGAATCCGCACAGATAGAAAGACAAATGGGTCGGCATATGGCAAACCATATTTAGCTCCTATAAAGCCGGTACTCCATAAAAGAACAAAGAGGGCAGGAGCGAATTTTTCTAGGGTCAACCTTCGCAGATCGCCTTCAGGGCAACCAAAGATTTAGCCATCCACTTTGGATTGTGCGCCATAACACCGGTGCGCTTAAGCCACCACTTTGAAAAGGCTGGAATCTTGCTGGCATCGAATGATTCAGTCACGATCGTTTGATTGGGCGTAACTGCCTGAAGCTCGTAACACCAAGTCCACTTCATCAAATGACACCACGTGATTTTCTTGTTCTCTTCAAATTCAACAACGGTGTTCTTGATTCGATATGGCACCTTAATCTTCATCGCCATACCAAAGGTTGCACCTAAAAACAGACGCTCAGGACCTGAAATTGCATCCTTTACCGAGCCTGACCCATCAAAGCGCTTATGTGCAGCAGGGCTTGCTAGAAGATCAAAGATCGCAGATGCCGGTGCATCAATAGTTATTCGCGCTGCAGCGGTATTTGGGAAATCGACCGGCAAGATCTCAGCGCGGACGGAACTCATTAGTGCGCAATCTCTGGTTTTTCATACTCTGTAACCATTCCGATGATCGAAATTACCAAAGCACCTAAACCGATAAGTGAAAGCCACCAACCAATAATCAAACCAAGGGCGAAAATACATGCACTAACTGCAACTGGAAGTGGCCACCAAGAGTGCGGGCTATAGAAACCAAGTTCGCCTGCACCATCTGCTATTTCGGCAGTTAAATTATCTTCCGGAAGAGTTACACCAATTCGCTTTTGAGTAAACCAAACATAAAAGCCAACCATTCCTGCCAGACATGCTGAAAGCAGCATTCCTGCGATACCGACCTCTTCCCCACCGACCTGCCAGTAGATCACGGTCATGATTACATAGAAAACACTTAGCCCGCCAAATAACTTCCACGATGCTTTCATGAGCTAGTTGTGCCCTTCAGTCTTAACATGCGGATGATGCAAATCAAATGCTGGACGCTCTGATGAGATGCGCGGCATTGAAAGGAAGTTGTGACGAGGTGGTGGACATGATGTTGCCCATTCCAATGATGAACCGTAACCCCATGGATCATCGACTCCAACCATTGGCGCTTTGCGTGTGATCCAGATGTTTATCGCAAAAGGAATCATCGACAGCGCTAATAGGAATGAACCGATAGTCGAGACGGTGTTCATGAAAGTGAAACCATCAGTTGGCAAATAATCCGCGTAACGACGTGGGAAGCCTTTTATTCCAAGCCAGTGCTGAATTAAGAATGTTAAATGGAAACCAAAGAAAAGCGTCCAGAAGTGGATCTTTCCGAGGGTCTCGTTAAGCATGCGTCCAGTGAATTTAGGCCACCAGAAGTAGAAGCCTCCGAACATTGCAAAGACAACCGTTCCAAAGAGAACATAGTGAAAGTGCGCAACCACGAAGTAGCTTGCTGAAACTGCAAAATCTAGCGGAGGTGAAGCCAAGATGATTCCGGTGATACCACCGAATAGGAATGTGACTAAGAATCCCATTACCCACAACATTGGAGTTTCAAAGGTTACGTGACCACGCCACATTGTTCCGATCCAATTGAAGAACTTCACACCTGTTGGAACACCAATCAAAAATGTCATGAATGAGAAGAACGGCAAGAGAACCTGGCCACTTGCGAACATGTGGTGAGCCCATACAGATACCGAAAGCGCCGCAATAGCAATTGTCGCGGCAATAAGTCCAAGGTAACCAAATATTGGCTTACGGCTAAAGACTGGCAAAATTTCTGTGACTATTCCAAAGAATGGAAGCGCTAAAATGTAAACCTCTGGGTGTCCGAAGAACCAGAACAAGTGCTGGAACAACATCACTCCACCATTTGCAGGATCAAAAAGATGTGTCCCATAAAGTCGATCTGACTCAAGGCCAAGCAAAGCTGCAGCTAGTGGTGGGAAAGCAAGCAAGACCAAAATAGATGTCAACAAAACGTTCCAGGAAAAGATCGACATACGGAACATGGTCATACCTGGCGCACGCATTGTGAAAATCGTCGTAATGAAGTTAACGCCACCAAGGATTGTTCCCACGCCGCTGATCGCTAGACCAATCAGCCAAAGATCCGAACCGATACCCGGTGAGTATTGCGAGTTAGAAAGCGGTGCGTAAACGGTCCAACCAAAAGATGCTGCTCCACCTGGTGCAAGGAATCCACCAAAGGCCATCAAAGAACCGAATAGAAACAGCCAGTAAGACAACATGTTCAAGCGTGGGAAGGCCACGTCTGCTGCACCGATTTGGAGCGGCATGATCACGTTTGCAAAACCGACAAAGAGAGGTGTTGCGAACATCAGCAACATAATCGTTCCGTGCATTGTGAAAATCTGGTTGTACTGCTCATTGCTGACAAACTGCATTCCTGGCCGAGCTAACTCTGCACGCAGAGCAAGGGCTAGAACTCCACCAATAAGGAACCATGCAAAGGATGTAAGCAGGTATAAATAACCAATAGTCTTGTGGTCAGTTGAAGTTATCCACTTTACAAATGACCTACCTTTGGAAGAAGGCATTGGCCGAGTTTGGGTCATTGTTGGCTTTTCTGCATAAGTTGTCATGCTTGGCCTCCCCTAAGTTTTTCTAGAAATACATCAAATTCTGCCGGAGTAACCACCTTGACCTTGAACAACATCTGAGAGTGGTTTCGTCCACACAAAATGTTGCAACGTCCAGGGAACTCGCCCAATTTGTTCGCCGTAAATTCCAAACTGTTAGTCAACCCTGGAAGATTCTGTAGTTGAATCATGAAGGCAGGGATCCAGAAACCATGAACCACATCATTTGCTGTCAATGTGTAACGAACACGTTCGCCTAGTGGAACGACCAAAGTTGGAGTTTGTTCTGGGGTTCCAGTAACAACGGCCTTAGGACCTGCCTCTGGATATCCAAACTGCCATGACCATTGAAAACCTTCAACAGTTATCTCATGTGCGTACGTTGTGGTCTTTTCCGTAATTATTGTTTGCTTCTGCGCGGTGTAATAAAAAAGAACTGCAACGATGATGAATGGAATAATTGTGTACGCAACTTCGACTGGAACGTTGTATTGCGTCTGCTTTGGAAAAGAAGGATCATCTTTTTTACCACGGTGAAAAACAGCCGGCCATAGAATAAGAACTAAAGTAATGACACCAACTACTCCACCAGCGATCCATGCACCTTGCCACAAAGAGAGCGATTGGTCATTGACGCTGGTAACGCCTTCTTCAAAACCGAGGCCTGATACTTGCGAACATCCAGTTAGAAAAACCAGCGGGGCCAGAAGAAGGAGCGGCTTAAGGCGGCTCAAAACTGTGCGTCGGGACATGGGCTAAGGATAGTTTGAAAACCCACTCAGCGTGACACGAGCCTATTATCCGGCAGGGGTGGCACTGCTCACATTACTTAAGATGTACCGCAATCTCATCAGCTGCCGGTTGCCCATAGGCCTCGGCAAAGCGTTCTACAAATTGCCTAGAGGTAAATCGATACTCCTGTGTTCCCAGAGTTTCGATCACATAGGTAGCGATTAATGCACCCAGTTGGGCACATCGCTCATGGGAAACACCCCAGGAAAGACCTGCAATAAACCCCGACCTAAATGAGTCACCTACACCTGTTGGATCGGTCTTAGATTTCTCCTTCGGACAGCTGACTTGCACAAACTCTCCGGCTGCACTTTCTACTTTGGCTCCCTTAGAACCAAGAGTCACAACTCGGTACTTAACCCGTTCTAAGATTTCTCTATCGCTCCACCCAGTTTTTTGCATGGCTAGCGCGAGTTCGTACTCATTGAGAAACAGGTAAGAAGCACCATCAATTAACAATTTAATCTCTTCACCTGTCATACGTGCCATCTGCTGGGAAGGATCTGCGGCAAAGGCAATCCCTAATTCTCGACAGACTTCAGAATGGCGAAGCATTGCTTCTGGGTCATCTGGTGAAATGACCATCATGTCCAAGCGACCGGTCTTTTCCATAATGGGGCTAAGTTCGATGTTGCGGGCCTCTGACATTGCACCTGGAAAAAACGAAGCGATTTGGTTGAGCTCTTGATCTGTCGTGACGACAAAGTGCGCGGTATGCAGCGTTGTTGATACCAATGCATGTGAAGTATCTACGCCATGTCTAGTTAACCAGGCTTCATAATCAGCCCAGTCTTTACCAACGGCTGCAATCAAGATTGGGTTAAGGCCAAGCACGCCCATTCCGTATGCAATGTTGGCGGCGCAGCCTCCACGTCGAACATCCAAACTGTCAACAAGGAAGCTGAGCGAAACCTTTTCCAGCGAACCTGCGACAAGTGAGTCGGTGAACTTTCCAGAGAAAGTCATTAAATGGTCAAGACCTACCGAACCCGCTACACCGATTTTCATGTAGGGATACTAATCTCTAAAAGCTGGCTTGTTAGTTAAATGAATCGCCGCAAGCACATGAGCCCGCTGCATTTGGATTATCGATTGTGAAGCCTTGCTTTTCGATTGTGTCTACAAAGTCGATAGTTGCGCCCGACAGGTATGGGTCAGACATCTTGTCTGTGATCACCTTAACGGCACCGAATTCGCGAATGATGTCGCCTTCCATATTGCGGTCATCAAAGTAGAGCTGGTACTTAAGGCCAGAGCAACCTCCAGGTTGGACAGCTACACGAAGGTTCAGGTCATCGCGACCCTCTTGCGCAAGAAGTGCGGAAACCTTTGATGCAGCGACATCGGTAAGAAGAATTCCTGTGGTTGTTGCTTCTGTTGTCATTATTGCTCCCCTTAATTGACTACCCCGCAATCCTACTCCCCGAAAAGGGTGACTGCGAGTCGAGCGCTTTAAGAGTCGGGCTCTATAGTTGGCCCCATGACTAGCAATGAAGGCAAAGGCCGCCCAACCCCAAAGCGCAAAGAAGCAGAATCCAAGCGCAAAGTTTCAACTTTGGCTCCCGTAGTTACAAAGGATCAAAAGCGCGCAGCAAAAGCGTTAGCGCGACAGAACCGTGTGGCACATCGCGCTGCATATTTGCGTGGTGATGAGTCAGCACTACCTGCACGTGATCGCGGACCAGCTAGACGATATGTCCGAAACTATGTTGACTCACGACGTTCAATTGGCGAGTACTTCTTGCCAATCATCTTTATTGTTTTAGTTCTCACACTCTTTCCGGTCGCAGCGATTCAAATTGGCGCAGTTGCATTGATGTACGCGGTTTTAGTTATTGCTGTGATCGACGGGTTCTTTCTTTCGCGCAAGATTCGCAAAGCGGTCGCACTAAAGTTTCCAGACACTTCCACAAAGGGTCTAGGAATGTATGCCTGGTTGCGTTCTACCCAAATGCGGAGATTGCGTGCACCACACCCTCAGGTAAAGGTTGGCGACTCGATCAACTAAAGAAGATTAGGCCCGTGGATTAGGGCTAACAGTCTTTGCAGCATCTCGCTCAGGTAGGTTTCCTAGCGCTTTATCGATCGCCTTCATGACATCAGCATCCAGCTTCACGCCAGCAGCCTTAACATTTTCCTTGACTTGCTTCGGCTTTGTTGCACCCATGATGGCGCAGGAGACATTTTGATTTTGCAATACCCATGCAATTGCAAGTTGGGACATTGTTAATCCTGCTTGATCTGCAATTGGCTTTAGATTTTGCACAGCTTCCAAAACTTCTTCGCGCAACCAGCCCTTGATCATGTTAGCGCCACTACCTTTATCGGTAGCTCGTGAACCCGCTGGTGCTTTCTTTCCTGGCAAATACTTTCCGGTTAAAACCCCTTGCGCCATGGGTGACCAAACGATTTGTCCAATGCCCTCCTTCTGGGAAAGAGGAACTACTTCAGCTTCGATTACTCGCCATAACGCCGAATATTGAGGCTGACTGGAAACAAAACGGTTGTAACCACGTGCATCTTGAATAGCTAATGCTGACTTGATCTGTGAAGCATTCCATTCCGAAAATCCGATGTAGTGAACCTTGCCAGCACGGATCAGATCATCAAAAGCGCTTAATGATTCTTCCAGCGGCGTCTCGTAATCGAAACGATGCATTTGATACAGATCAATGTGATCGGTCTGTAAGCGCTTCAGAGATGCATTACATGATTCGATGATGTGTTTTCTAGATAAGCCTCGATCGTTTTTACCTGTACCAGTTGGCCAGTAAACCTTTGTGAAGAGTTCATATGATTCGCGACGAACGCCTTTAAGAGCTTTACCAAGAACGGTTTCGGCTTTTGTGCCGGCGTAGACATCAGCTGTGTCGTAGGTTGTAATCCCCTCATCGAGTGCGGCTCGAACGCACTTGATTGCAGCTTCTGATTCGATCTGATTTCCGTGAGTGATCCAGTTTCCGTATGCGATTTCAGAAACGTACATTCCGGTACTGCCAAGGCGTCTGTATTCCATACTAAAAGCCTATGGGCTGCGCGCCTAGTTGCCAACCCCCGGCGCATATGGTTTGGTTGGACCACAACTAAATAGCTCACCTTGTAGGGGAAGTTCGGTGAAACTCCGACGCTGACCCGCAACCGTAAGTCTTGAAAGAGTAATCACATTTTACTCAACAGATAAGTCGGATTACCTACTTGGTGTAGATGAGACAAACACCCGCCGAGGTTTGCGGGGTGTGCTCCTAACGTCAGCACAAGTTCGCGAAAGAACTTGTGCATTATTCGTATGGTTCACTCCCTGTGAGACTCTTTCACATTCGAGAGGTTCCACAGTAATGAAAACAAAATTCTTAATTGTTCTTTTTGTAATTACTTCCTTTTCCATTCCTCAATCTCAAGCTGGCGATACTGGCTGGAGATATTGGGGATACTTCCAAGCCGCACCTAATGCAACATCGTGGACTCCAGCAATGACGGGGCCTACTGTCGTGGTTGCCGATGGTTCGGTAGAAGGTTGGGCTTTCACATTTAGTAATCAAGCCATTCCTGATGCAAAATCCCCAAAGGTCGCACCTTCATTTTCGAAAATCTGCGGGAAAACAAAGGCAGTTAATGGAAAAAAACGGGTCGCCGTAATGATTGATTTTGGTTCGGCAGTACTTCGACCAAAAGCTGAGATGCCAGGAAAACTGATTCAGCGATGTGTAGTAGCCGATAAAGAGGCTCTGGGTATTGAGATTTTGGGCCAAGTGGCAAAGATTCGCGCGCAAGGTTCTGGTTTCATCTGCGGACTAAATGGCTACCCAGCTAAGGAATGTGGAGTAGAAATGAAGACCCCTAAGGGATACCTAAAGAAATAATTATGACCAAACCATCACTGCACCCATTTACTTGGTGGCTATGGGCGATCGGATTGGCTATTGCCATCGTTCGATTCAATAGCACTTGGTTCACAGTGTCATGCGTGGGTGCTGTGATGGTTGTTGTCTACATATTTCGTGAAGATGCTCCGTGGGCTAAAAGTTTTAATTGGACGCTAAAACTTTCTGCGTGGATTTTGGCCATGAGAACGATTGTCGGTATCGCAATCGGCGTTCCTATTCCTGGTACCGAGATTTTTCGGCTCCCCATCCTTGCCTTACCTTCGTGGATGCCAGGAATCCGAATCGGTGGCTCTGTTACATGGGAAAGATTGTCTTCATCATTAGTTGAAGGACTGCTCATCTGCTCGATCATCGTAATTTTTGGTGCAGCTGCATCGCTTACTAGTCCACACCGACTTCTAAGAGTTCTACCGATTTATGTCTACGAATTCGCAGTTGCGGTTGTGATCGCAACATCAGTTCTGCCGCAACTTGTAACCTCGGTTAAAAGAATTCGAATGGCACAAAGATTACGTGGACAAAATACTCGTGGTTTGACTTCATGGAAACGTGTCGCCATACCATTACTCGAAGAATCACTCGCGCGATCACTTGATTTGGCCGCGGCTATGGATAGTCGTGGATATGGAGTAAGCAAGAAACGTTCTCGCTACCGTCCCATTTCCTGGCGGCTCAAGGATTCACTTGTCGTATTTACAGCAATTGGTTTGGTTGTGATTTCATGATCAAGTTTTCACATGTTTCTTTAATTTACCCAAATTCAACTACCACTGTTCTTGAAGACCTCAACCTGACAATTCAAGAAGGTGAGATGGTTTTAGTAATTGGTCCTACAGGTTCGGGTAAGTCCTCATTACTGCGACTGATTAATGGTTTAGTCCCCCATCACACCGGAGGAATCCTTGCTGGAGATGTCAGCGTCAACGGTATTTCAACGCAATTAACTAAACCTGGCGGCATGGCGCATTTAATTGGGATTGTTGGGCAAAACCCCGCCCATGGCTTTGTCGCTGACACTGTTGAAGAAGAACTTGCCTTCGGCATGGAGGTTTTGAACTTACCTAATGATGTGATGCGCAAGCGTGTTGAAGAAGTCTTGGATCTGCTCAGCCTTGCTGCGCTACGTAACAGATCAATTGCAACTTTAAGCGGCGGAGAACAACAGCGAGTTGCCATTGGAGCAGCATTAGTAACTCATCCCAAGGTTCTAGTTTTAGATGAACCAACAAGTGCGCTAGACCCTATTGCTGCCGAAGAAGTTCTATCAATTCTGCACCGATTGGTCCATGACTTGGGGCTGACTGTAGTAATCGCCGAACACAAACTTGAACGTGTTATTCAATTTGCCGATCGAATCGTTTATATCAATGGAGATGGTGCAGCAAGTGTTGGAACACCTGAAGAGATTCTGATGCAATCCCCCATTGCGCCTCCCATTGTGCATCTTGCAAGGGCGTTGGGTATGAAGGAGATCGGTACCACTGTGCGTGAGATGCGCAGAATGACAACGCAAATCAGGCAGATTGAAGCTGTAACTACCTCTGCCCCCTCAATCCAGCGCACAGAATCTGTCATCTCATTTGAAAAGCTCACCGTTGCGTATGACAATAAAAATGCCCTCAACGGTATTTCCGCAACCATTTTTGCGGGAGAAATTGTTGCGGTCATGGGTCGAAATGGCGCTGGAAAGAGTTCTTTACTAAAAGCCATAGCCGGAGTTAGTAAACCAAATTCCGGTGTGGTTTCATTGCTTGGAAGTGACCCATTTGCTCTGCACGGCAAGAATCGAAGAGAAAAGATTGGCTTCATTCCACAAGAACCGAGTGATCTTTTGTATGGACAATCAGTACGAATTGAATGCGAGCAGGCCGATCGAGATAACGATTTAGCGGCAGGAACTACTCATGAAGTACTGCAACAACTTGTTCCAGGAATTTCTCTCTCTACGCATCCTCGAGATTTATCTGAAGGTCAACGTCTCGGACTAGCGTTGAGCGTCGTTCTATCCGCAAATCCTTCTATGTTGATTTTAGATGAACCTACCCGCGGCTTGGATTACGAAGCGAAAAATGAACTTACTCGAATGTTGATTAACTTTGCTTCAGCCTTTGGTAAGGCGGTCTTGCTAGCAACCCATGATGTAGAACTTGTTGCAGAACTTGCGAGCAGGGTTATCTTTGTCGCCGATGGAGATATTGTCGCCGATGGAACGACATTAGAGGTACTGCTTTCTTCGCCGGCTTTTGCCCCACAGGTTGCAAAGGTTATGTCGCCACAACCATGGCTCCGTGTTAAAGATGTCGTTGCTGCGATAGAGGGCATGCGATGAATACAACTCCCAATGTCATCTCCTTTTCACGCAAAACCATCTTTGTACTCTTTGTCGCTTCACTATTTAGCGCTGCTGGATTTGTCTGGCCTTTTTTCTATGTGGGTGAGAATCTTCCACAAACACAATTGTTCTTTTGGATAGCGGTAGCTTTTTCCCTTGTGGTAATTGTTCTTCAGGTTTCTAGTCAGCAATTAGATGCAAAGTCGGTAGCTCTATTGGGTGTTTTATCCGCGCTCATCGCCGCACTGAGACCGCTCGGCGCTGGTGCGGTCGGAATCGAACCTATGTGGTTTGTTTTGATACTTAGTGCGCGGGTTTTTGGAGCATCCTTTGGCTTTCTTTTGGGGATGATTTCGATGTTTGCTTCGGCGCTACTAACAGGTGGAATCGGTCCATGGCTGGGCTATCAGATATTTGCTGCTGCTTGGATTGGGTTGCTTGCTGGATCACTACCGAAGAAGGTTCGCGGCTTCAATGAGATTGTCTTACTCATCTGCTTTAGCATCTTTGCATCTGGTCTATTTGGTGTCTTAATGGATCTGCAATTTTGGCCTTGGGCTTTGGGATCAAATACCCAGCTGTCTTATCTACCAAATGGTGATATCACTGAAAATCTCGCTCGTTTTGTAACTTTTCACTTTGCCACAGCGATGGCATGGGATGTTCCGCGCGCAATCTTTACCAGCACTCTTATCGCCTTTACAGGTGGTGCGGTTCTGTCAGCACTTCGAAGAACACATACTCGTGCAGCTTTTATGGCCCCTATAGTTTTTAACGAACGTGTGAAGTAACGAAGGGAAGTTTTACAACTTCACACTGTGAATCGCGTCCGCGAACATCAATGATCAGAGTTTGACCGATTTCAATATCTGATTTCAAAAGTGCTAGGCCTATACCAACCTTTAGACTCGGAGAAAAAGTACCGCTTGTGATCTCTCCAACGGTTTGGCCATTTCTATCTTTGACCAACATTCCGGCCCGTGGAATTCCACGATCTAAAGATTTGATGGCAAAGCTTTTTCTTGTTGCTCCACCCTCTTTTTGAACCTTCAGAATTTCAGAACCAAGAAACTTTTCTTTTTTCCAGCCGACCGCCCATCCTGCACTTGCTTCTACCGGAGAAATTTGCAAACTTAGTTCGTGGCCATGCAATGGATAACCCATTTCAGTTCTTAGGGTGTCACGTGCGCCTAATCCGCAGACAAGGCCGCCCATTGGAGTGATCACATCTGTAATCGCATCCCATACACGTGATGCATCTTCGACTCGCGGCAATAATTCATAACCCAGCTCGCCGGTGTATCCAGTGCGGCACACAATCACATCAGCTCCAGCGATAGAAACACGGGTAAATGCCATGTAATCAATATCTGTCTCGATTCCAAGTTGGGCCAGTACTTGTGGTGCAAGTGGGCCTTGAATAGCCAAGACTGCGAAATCATTATGTAGATTCTTTACCTCGATACTTGCCGGAGCATGCTCTTGTAAGACTTTTACAACATCGGTCGTGTTAGAAGCATTGGGTACTAGGAAGAAATCATTGGCTGAATTTCGATAGGCGATCAAGTCATCAACGACTCCGCCTTCAGGTGTGCATAACAAGGTGTATTGCGCCGAACCATCCTCGATTTTGTTTAAATCATTGGTAAGACAACCATTTAGAAAATCCAGCGCCCCCTGACCCACAACCGAAGCTTTTCCTAGATGTGAAACATCGAAAAGACCAACCCGTTCACGGACGGCGGCATGCTCGGCCAGAACGCCAGCCCCCGGATACTCAATTGGCATCAACCAACCACCAAAATCGGCCATCTTTGCGTTGAGCGCTAGGTGTTTATCGTTTAATGGCGAGCTCTTCATTGTGCAAACCTACCAATCTTTCTATTACGCTTCAGGGTATGAGCACACTAAAGATTTCAGATGGCGTCGTAAAAGATGAAGTACTGGTTCTAGGACTAGCTTCGACAAATTCAAAAGGCGGGATCGCCATTGAAGCTGGCGATATGGCAATAGACACCAAAACAGTGTTAGCCCAACTCGTTGATATGGGCGCTACCGGAAAATCAGATGAAGTGATCAAGGTACCAGGCACGCATGTTCGCATGTTTGTTTTCACGGGCCTTGGAGCAAAAGCATCACAGTATTCTCATGAGACGCTCCGCCGCGCTGCGGGTTCTGCCTCACGTGCATTAGCCGGCAATGCAGCAGCAACATTCTCGCTTCCAGCAAAGACGCTGCCAGAAGTTGCAGCCGTTGCCGAAGGTGCTGCGCTAGGTGCGTACTCATTTACTGAGTTTCGTGGTTCAACTAAAGCAGATTTTAAAGCTCCACTAAAGACAATCACAATTCATTCAAAGCTTGCGACAACTGCAGATGCAAAAGCTGCAGTAACACGCGCGGGGATTGTTGCAAAGTACACATATCTTGTACGAGACCTAATCAATACTCCCCCAAGCCACTTAACTCCAGATTCATTTACTAAGAAAATGGCAGCGGTTGTAAAAGCTGCAGGTGGAAGTAAATCTGGTTTAAAGGTTCAGATTTGGGATGAGAAGCAACTTAAGTCTCAGGGCTTTGGCGGAATCATTGGCGTTGGTCAAGGCTCTGCCAATCCCCCGCGCTTGCTACACATTTCATATACCCCAAAGGGCAAAGTTGCCAAGCGTTATGCATTTGTTGGCAAAGGAATCACTTTTGACACCGGTGGTTTAGCGCTAAAGCCAGCCGCCGGCATGGAAGCGATGAAGTCAGACATGAGTGGTGCCGCAGCTGTTAGCGCCGCAGTTGTTGCAATTGCCGAATTGAAGTTAAACGTAGCGATCGATGCATGGGCACCATTGGCAGAGAACATGCCAAGTGATACCGCGACTCGACCAAGTGACATCATCACCATTTTCGGTGGCAAGACTGTTGAAGTTTTAAATCCTGATGCCGAAGGTCGTTTAGTTCTTGCCGATGCATTGATGAAAGCTCAAAAAGTAAACCCCAAGCTGGATGGAATTATCGATGTTGCGACTTTGACCGGTGCGCAGGTAGTTGCACTTGGAACTCGCACAAGTGCGGTAATGACTAACAATCCCGAATTCAGCGAAGCCTTTATGAAGGTAACGGCAATCAGCGGAGAACAATTCTGGCCAATGCCACTTCCAGAGGAGCTACGCGCTTCACTTGATTCACCTGTTGCAGATTTGGCCAACATCGGAGATCGCATGGGCGGCATGCTTGTTGCTGGACTTTTCCTGAAAGATTTCGTTTCTGCCGAACTTCCATGGCTGCATTTGGATATTGCGGGCCCGGCCTACAACGAGGCCAAGCCTCATGGCTACACACCTGTCGGTGGAACCGGAGTTTCACTGCGTTCACTTGTGACTTTGGCCGAGCAGGGGTAGCCCTTCTTCCTGCATTGGGAGGTTTGCCCCTCTTTGAGGCAAGATAAGCACATAGCCCGCGTGGGTGCCTGAAAGGAGCCGTTTAGTGTCTCAATTTGATCTCGTCATCCTTGGTGGAGGAAGTGGTGGATATGCCGCTGCCCTTCGTGGCGCACAGCTTGGTCTGAGCGTTGCTTTAATCGAAGCGGACAAGGTCGGCGGAACCTGCTTACACCGAGGTTGTATTCCAACTAAAGCCCTTTTGCACTCTGCAGAGATCGCAGATGGCGCACGTGAAGGTGCACACTTTGGAGTTAAGTCAACATTTGATGGCATCGATATGGCTGGAGTTAACTCTTACAAAGATGGCGTCATCAGTAAGTTGTACAAAGGCTTATCTGGATTGGTTAAGTCTCGCGGAATTACCTTTATCGAAGGTTACGGAAAGCTTGTTGGTAAAGACACGGTCGAAGTAAACGGAGTTCGTTACACCGGCAAAAATGTAATTCTTGCAACCGGTTCGTATGCCAAAACCCTTCCAGGTTTAGAAATTGATGGCGAGAAAATCATTACTTCTGATCATGGAACCAAGATGTCCTATGTTCCAAAGAGCGTCATAGTTCTTGGCGGCGGAGTAATTGGGTGCGAGTTCGCCTCTGTCTGGAAGTCATTTGGTTCTGAAGTCACAATCATTGAAGGCTTGCCTCATTTGATTGCGCTAGAAGATGAATCATCAAGCAAGCAGCTTGAGCGCGCATTCCGCAAGCGTGGAATTAAATTTGAACTTGGAGTTCGCTTTCAGTCTGCCGTTAAGAACGCCGATGGTGTTACGGTCACCTTAGAAGATGGAAAAACATTTACTGCTGATGTTCTTATGGTCTCTGTTGGCCGTGGTCCAGTATCGGCAAACCTTGGATACGAAGAACAAGGTATTTCGATGGATCGCGGATATGTACTTGTCGATGACAAGTGCCGCACTAACGTTCCAGGAATTTGGGCGGTTGGTGACTTAATCCCAACTTTGCAGCTGGCCCACGTTGGTTTTGCCGAGGGTATTTTGGTTGCCGAAGAAATCGCAGGCTTAAACCCGCGCCCAATTAATTACGACGGCGTTCCACGTGTTACTTATTCAGAGCCTGAGGTTGCATCCGTTGGTTTGACAACAGCAGAGGCAAAAAAGCGCGGCCATGATGTGGTCGAGCTGACTTATGACTTGGCCGGAAATGGAAAAGCTCAGATTCTAGACACTGCGGGTTCAATCAAACTTGTCGCACAAAAAGATGGGCCAGTACTTGGTATCCATATGGTTGGTGCACGTGTTGGAGAACTATTGGCTGAAGCAGAATTGATTTATAACTGGGAGGCACGTGCAAATGATGTGGCTCCATTGATCCATGCACACCCAACACTGTCAGAGGCAATGGGCGAA
>Ga0208853_1000228_pt1 | contig 16927 bp, 2 predicted proteins | sample LakMenEpi03Oct11_FD_150667 | JGI IMG/M metagenome (GOLD analysis project Ga0208853, IMG submission 150667) | Freshwater microbial communities from Lake Mendota, WI - 03OCT2011 deep hole epilimnion (SPAdes) | ecosystem: Environmental > Aquatic > Freshwater > Lake > Epilimnion/Euphotic zone ... | reverse complement strand
TCCCATTGAACAACACCTTTTTCATCCTTACAAAACTCAATCTCTTTTTCAGAAACTGTACCGTTGTCATCGTAAACCTCGATGGTGATTGAGTGAAAACCAGGCGGGACACTATCTGGAATCTCAATATCAAGGTCTTCCGCCTCTGACTGAGTCAGTCGATCAATCACAACATTCTTCTCAACCGCAACAGATGATGGCAGGACTAAGAAATTTAAAAGAATAATCGCGAGTAGGAGTATTTTTCTCATTATTTGCCCTTTACGTTAACGGTTACCTTGACTTTTTGTCCCGGTTTCAAACCTGAAATTGTCGCTTTTGTTGAATTTGGTTTTGTGCTTGTACTTGGTTTGGCTGCAATTACTGCCTTGGCTGGAACCTTTGCTGCTGCTGCCTTAGCTGCAGTGGCAACTTTTGCTGCCAAACTTGCATCGGCTGCTGCTTTTGTTGCTGCTGATGTTTTTTCAATTGACTCAATTTTTACTGCGGAAGCCTCATTGGCCTGAACAGTTGCATTCTGAGTAGCTGCTTCTACAGCAGCCCGGGTGCTTACTTGCGCTGCGATAGCCGCATCCGCCTTTACTTGCATTTCATCTGCAACCTTTTGAAGTTCGACAATCTTGGTACTCACATCAGCGATCTTCTTATCAATCTCTGCACGTTCAGCAACTGTGGCCGCTTTTACTGAAGCTTCTGCAAGTACAACCTTTTCATTTAATGCAGCAACAACAGCCTCCATTGCCTTTTGTGATTCCGTTGCTGCTGCAATTTTTAACTCATTCGCCTTGAGATCAGCATCTGCTGCAACCTTTGCTGCAGCTGCAGCATCTGCTGCCTCTTTTTGCTCAATCACAATTCGTGCTGCCGCATCGGTGGCCTCTTTATTAGCGTTATTTGACGCTGTTTTTGCAGCTGCTGCTTGATCTGCAGCACTCTTAGCTGCCGCGTTTGCCGCAGCTTTTGCTGCCGCTGCAATGGCGTTTGCCTGTGCGGTACTACTTGCACTTGCAGTTTGAGAGCCAAGTGCCCCGATTGCAATATCAACCTGCTTAGAGGCATTCGATGCTGTGTTCTTAGCAGTCGCCGCAGCCTTTGCTGCAGCTGCCGCTGCTTGAACCGCATTAGCAGCAGTTGTCGCGGCCTTTGCTGCGGTTGCTGTAGCTGTTGCTTTAGCTGCCGCCGTAGTAGTTGCGCTCTTCAACGCTGCAGCAGCTTTACTTGCTGCTTCAACCGCCGCAGCTTGTGCATCTGCTGCTGCCTTGGCAACTACCGCAGCTTGTGCAGCAGCTGCATCCGCAGCCGCCTTTGCCACAGCAGCTGCTGCTGCTTTATCTACCGCAGCCTTTGCCGCAGCTTCTGCAGCAGATCTGTCTACTGAAACTTTTTCTGCAACAACCTTTGCTGCAGTATCTGAAACAACTTTTGCCTCTGCTGCCACTCTGTCTGCAACTACCTTTGCTGCGGCGGCAACACATGCTGCATTACAGACTGGTTCAGGTGCTGGAATAGGTGCAGGTGGTGCGACCGGTGCAACAGGAGCTGATGGTGTAACCGCACTTGATGCAGTAGATGTTTCCACTGATGTTCCGCTGATGTTTATCGCGCTGGTCGTGAAAGTGTATGCGGTCCCATTAGTTAGCCCAGTTACGGTACAGGAGCCGCTTGCACCTGTAACCGTACAAGTTGCACTTCCTGGTGATGCGGTAACTGTATACGAAGTAGGTGTTCCACCAGTAGTTGGTGCGCTGACCGTAACTGTTGCTTGAGCATTACCCGCTACTGCAGTTGCTGTGCCAGGTCTACCCGGCACTGTTATGTTCGTTGAGTTATTAGTAACTGATTGCGCGGTAAATGTCGCTGTGTCATTTCCGGTCGAATCTTGGACTGCGGATGAGTCATTGCTGGAAGTTGGATCTGTATATGAAACCAGTACCGTCCTGCCTTGATCTACCGCTGTAGCCAGCGTTAGTACAACAGTTGATCCTGATACGACAGCAGATGAAACCGTGACAGCCACGCCATTAACAGTTACTGCATACGCACTTGCCGCGGCCGTAGTCGCATTTAGTGCTTCGCTAAATGTGAGTGTAAGCGTTGTTCCATTGGCTGCAAGAACAGCACCGCTTAATGTTGGCGAAACATTATCGACCGGAGTGACCGATACTGACGATGATGCAACTGAATCCCCTGCACTATTTACTGCCTTCAAATAGATTGTGTAGGAGGTTCCATTTGTTAATCCAGGAATAGTTACAGGTGACGATGCATCCACAGGATTAAGTGCAATGTAGTTTGTTCCATCGGTTGAATATTTGTAGTTTGTGATGGCAGCACCACCGGTGTTACCTGCAGTAAATGAAATAATTGCAGCACCATCACTTGCAGCTGCAGAGAGAGAAGTTGGTGCACCTGCTGCTATCGCTGCAATAGCTGTTGTAACAGTAGAAGTTCCAACAATACTTCCTGTGCCATTTGTAGCCGTAACAACTGTGCGAATAAACTTTCCAGCATCGGCATCAGTTAGCACATAGGTTGCAGAAGTTGCCCCCGAAATTGCAACACATGTCGATAACTCAGTGGTGGAGGTGCATCGTTGCCAGATATATGTCAGGTTAGGTGTTGGAGTTCCAGTAAAAGTCACAGCTGAAGTCAAAGTGTTGCCGTTGACTAAAGTTCCTGTCGGGGCTGTTGTCGCTGATACTTGTGGAGCAACTGGTGTATCAGTTGGTGTAGCTGATGTGGAACTAGAAGACGCTGAAGAAGTACCTCCAGTATTTGTTGCAGTTGAAGTAAAGGTGTACGCCGTACCGTTGGTTAACCCAGATACAACACAAGATCCTGATGCACCTGTCACGGTACATGTCTTTCCTGCCAAGACTCCAGAGGAATCAGAAGCTTGAATCGTGTAGGAAGTTGGTGCATCGCCTGAAGTTGGGGCCACGACCGTGATAGTTGCTTGGGTGTCCCCTGCAACAACTGTTGGTTGTCCTGGTGCCCCAGGTGTTTCAACAGCGATCACAACACTCTGAGATGAAACTAAGGAAAGGTTGCCTGCAGCATCAACTGTGTAAAGAAGGTAGGTGCCAGCCGTTAACCCAGTAGCAGGCAAATTGGTAGCTGTATTTACGGCTGCGATTGAAACTGTGTTCCAAACACTTCCTGCTTGTGAAGTAATACTTGCTAGATCTGAGACTGTTACAGAGTTTCTAACCAGATATGCAGTTCCCAATTCACTCGATTGAACTGATGCATTACCTGAAGCAAAGATAGTGCCTGTAGTTAATGCAGCTGTTGGTCGTCCAGTATCAATAGTTAGTGAGAGAGCTGATGAGGTTGCTGTGCTTCCCGCGACAGTGGAATCAGTGACAGTCAAACTCCATGTTCCATTTGCCAGTGTTCCTAAAGTGCAACTACCAGAAACAATTGTGCACGTAACATCTGATGAGCCAGCCTTAGTAGCTGTAACGACAGCAGTTCCTGTAAATGTTCCAGAAACAGATATTGTTGGCGTGTCATCATTTGTTACATTATCTGTTGCTGAACTGCCGAGATCAGATCCAGAAGTTAAATCTGGCGTGGCCGGAGTTGAAACAATTTGTGCATTGATTACAAGCCCAGTTAATGCAACTGAATCTGCCGAATCAACGCCACCTACCGTTTGCTTTACCTTGACCGAATACGTGCCATTTGTTAACGCTGAAAAAGTGCATGAGCCGGTTGATCCAGATGCGGTAAATGTGCACGTGACGGGACTTCCGGTCGACGGTGTAGCCGTGACAGTCACGGAAGCACCAGAAGTAAGACCTGCTAAATCAACTGTAGGAGTGTTATCGGCTGTGGAGTTATCCGTCGATGATGAACCAAGATCTGATCCAGCTGCCAGATCAGGCACAGAAGGAACTGCAATTGTTGTTGTCATTGCAACATTTGAAACAGCCGAAGTGCCACCTGCTGGGTGCCTTACAACTAGATAAGTCTTATATGCAGTGCTTTCAGATAGCCCACTAATTGCGACTGTGTTTGTTGAGGCAAGTGCGGAAGAGGTTCCCTTGGTTACAGAAGTACCTTGGGCAATAATTGTGGCCGCATCAGGAGCTGTCGCTGACGCTGCGAGCACTAAATAGAAATACGTTCCTTCCTGGTTAGAAGTAAAGTTCAAATTAGCTGTCGTACCAGCCACTGAACTAGCCGATACGCTCGAAAGTGTTGGAGTGCCCGTATTAACAGTTACCTGAAGTGTCGGAGTGGCAGAATTTCCATAAGTATCAGTTGTTGCCGAACCAGTAAAAGTGATCACACCTGAACTAAAGGTGCCAAAACTGCAACCTGATGTGCAGTTACTATTATTTCCACTTCCACCGCTAGTTGTATATGAGACACCACCACTGCTGGATGTAATTCTTAGTGTTGTAGCGCTCGTAATTTTGTCAGTCGACGAAATTCCAAGGTCATCGGCCGGGTTCAAAGTTAATGTTACGGTTGGTGTTATTGCTATTTTCTCGATCTTAACATTTGTTAAGTTTGCTGAATCCGAAGAAGTTACTCCACTTAATGTTTGTGATGCCTTGAATGAGTATGTTTGATTGGCTAGCGAGGAAAAAGTACAGCTTCCAGATCCGCTTGAAGCCGTGAATGTGCAAGTTACAGGTGAGCCGGAGCTAGGTGTTGCCGTTACCGTCACGACTGCACCAGTTGATAAACCAGTTAAATCAATCGTAGGAGTGTCATCTGCAGTCTGATTATCGGTTGATGATGTTCCTAAGTCTGAGGATGAATTCAAATCGGGAGTACTAGGAGCACCCATTGAGACGGTAACAGTGTTACTTGATACAGCAGAGAGATTGCCTGCCGCGTCAGCTGTATATAAAACATATTCGCCCAGGTCGAGACCTGATGCACTTAGATTTGTAGCAGTATTTGCAGAAACAGAAACACTATTCCAAAGATTACCTGCAGCATTTTCTATGCTGGCTAGAGATGAAACCGCTACCGATGACTTAATCAAATATGCCGTTCCTGCTTCCGACGATTGCACAGTTGCATTTCCAGATCCGATTACTGTCCCTGCAGTAAGAGATGCAGTTGGGACTGTCGTATCAACAATGATTGCTTTGGCATTTGCGATTGATCCAGACGATCCTGGTGATGCCAATGTTAAGACGGCATCGAACGCGGCTGCATCCTTAATTGTTCCATCATTGAGCATTAATGCCGAAGTGGAGAAATAATCAAGGTCTGACGTCACATCACCTGCTTGAATAATGTAATTGAAAGTTAGTGTGTTTGTACCGCTTCCTGAAGTGTAATTAACGATTTGATCAGTTGAGCCCGTTTCAAGTTTTAGTTGAGGGGTGCCTGTAACAATTACTGCTTCACTAAAATTCACTGTGACTGCAATTGTACTTCCGACCTTATAACTTCCATTTGATGAAGATGAGGAAACAGAGGTAACGGTTGGTGCGGTTGAATCTATTGGGGTCGCGCTCAAAGACGCGGTCGACGCAGTTGATGTACCACCACTATTAGTAGCCGTAGAGGAAAATGTGTAAGCGACTCCGTTTGTTAAGCCAGTAACAGTACAAGATCCAGAAGAACCAGCGACTGTACAGGTTCTAGTTACCCCACCTACTTGTGGTGAAGCAATCACGGTATACGAGGTTGGAGATCCACCGCTCGTTGGAGCAACTACTGTGACGGTTACCTGACTGTCGCCTGCAGAACCTGTTGGTTGGCCTGGGGCGTCAGGTGCGACAGCCAGGTATTTACAAGTAGCCATCCATGAAGCAATGCCCTTGGTCGCTCCCTCAACTTCTCTTAAATAAAAAGCACTCCAGTTTGGATGAAAAATATCTGGCAAGGGGAACTCAACTACAACTGGTGAAGCATAATTTGCCATAATTGTTGTGACAGCTGAAACTGGCGTCCACGTTAATCCGGAAACATATTCAGTCTTCAAGGTGTTATAACCAGGTGTGTTTGTTGCTAAATAAGTCGAATAGCTTTCAAATGTAGGGTGACTCATTGCCGCCCATTCATAACTTTTTGCTGTGTCCCCATTAAACTTTATGATTGCTGTCCTTGATGTCATATTGCACACCGTATTAAAATAATTTGTACTTGTTTGGTTTGCGTTTCCAATATATCCAGGAGCGGCCGCGGCATTTGGCATACTTTGAAACAATGAAGCGAATAAACTGAACAAAACGACAGAAATAATTCTCTTCATATTTATCATGGCCTTGGTTTCACATTCACGGTTACCTTGACCTTTTGGCCAGGCTTCAATCCTGTAACAGTTGCTTTCGCTGAATTCTTACCTGCCGTGGTTGATGGTTTCTTGGTGATGACGGCCTTTGATGGGACCTTTGCGGCTGCAGCTTTAGCAGCAGTTGCAACCTTTGCAGCAACTGTTGCATTTGCTGCTGCCTTAGTTGCGGCAGCGGTCTTTGTTGCAACTTCAGTCTTAATTTCGACAGCATCTTGTGCTTCTTCTGCAGCGACTTCTTGTGCTTCTTCTGCAGCTTCAGATGCTTCTTCATATTCTGCAGTAGCTTCTTCGGCAGCATCTTGTGCTTCTTCTACGGCTGCTTCAACTTCATCAAGCCTTGTTTCTATCTCTTCGATCTTTTTAGCGATCTCTTCACGAGCCTTTGCATCAGTTGCATTAGCAGCTTGTTCTGCAAGGGTTGCCTTTTCATTCAAAACCTTGGCTAATGTCTCAGTAGCAACCTTTGCAGCGTTGGTAGCTGCAATCTTTTCTGCACTTGCTTTTGCCGCCGCTTCTGCTGCAGCTTTTGCTGCGGCTGCTGCCGTTGCCGCTTCTCGTTGTTCTGTTGCAATACGTGCTGCTGCATCAGAGGCGGCCTTCTGTGCTGCAGATGCCGTCGCTTTTGCGGCATCGGCTTTAGCGGCTGCGGCTGCGGCTGCCTGGTTAGCTGCAGCCTTTGCTGCCGCTGCGATCGCATTAGCCTCTGCAGTTGCTTGCGCAGATGCAGTCTTCGAAGTAAGAGAGTTAATTGCAATATCTACCTGCTTGTTTGCGTTTGCTTCGGCATTCTTAGCTCTTGTTGCATTTTGAGCAGCAGTTGCTGCAGCTTTTACCGCAGCAGCTGCATCTGCTGCTGCTTTGTTTGCCGCTGCTGTAGCTGCAGCGCGTGCAGCTGCTGATGTTGCAGAGTTACGTAATGCCGCCGCTGCATCTGCTGCTGCCTTATTTGCCGCGGCTTGTGCATCTGCCGCGGCCTTCGCTTGTGCTGCCGCCGTCGCCGCCGCCGCATCTGCCGCGGCCTTTGCTGCTGCAGCTGCTCCTGCTCTTTCAACTGCAGTCTTTGCAGCATCCGCTGCCGCCTTTGCTGCCGCTGATGCTCTATCACTTGCTGTGCGTGCATCTGCATCAGCCTTTAATTTTGCTGCAGCATCTGCGGCTGCTTTATCCGCCGCAGCTTTTGCTGCAGCATCTGCGGCTGCCTTTGTCGCTGCAGCATCACGAATTGCCTGACATGCAGAATCACAAGTAGGTGCGACTGGAGTTGGATCAACTGCCGGTGTAGATGGAGTACTTGGTGTTGACGGGGTAGATGGCGTACTTGGTGTTGTTTGTGCTGCAACAATAATTGCGGTTGCATCGGAAAGTTTGGTAATTGTTCCGATCGAGTTGGTAGCAGTTACTTCAACTCTTATGTATTTATCAACATCACTTGAACCAAGGGTGTATGTCGCATTGGTTGCACCAGAAATACTTGTGCATGTTATGTCATCTGTTGGTTCAGTACAACGCTTCCACTGATATGTGACCACGGAATTAGGGGTTGAGTTAAAATCTGCGAAAGTGATATTTGAACTCAAAACTTTGTTTTCTACCAAATCCCCGGTTGGGGCAGGAATCGGGTCAACCTTCAATGTAGGTGGGATTCCATTTTCTGCCTTTGTTTCAAGGGATGCTGATGAAGCAACCGAAGTGCCGACAGTATTTGTTGCAGTAACGGTGAAGGTATAAACACGATCCGGCAAAACAGGAATGTCGCAATAGGTGGTTGGAGCTGTAACGGTGCAGGTAGCTCCACCAGGTGAGGCGGTCACTGTGTAGGAAATTACTGGTGAACCATTTTCATTTGCAGGCGGATTGAAAGAGACTGTGGCAGAAAGAGTAGTAGTTCCTGCTGTAATCACTGCTGAAACACCTTGTGGGGCCGACGGAACAGCAACGGCAGTAACCGCTGTTGAATCCAAGGATGCACTGGATTCTCCCTTTGAATTAACTGCCTTCACTGAATATGTGTAGTTAGTACCCGCGGTTAAACCAGTACATGTATAGGTCGTTGCATTGGCACCTCGAGTACATGTCGCACCAGCTGGTGATGAAGTGACAACGTATGAAGTAATTGCTGAACCACCGTTATCTGCGGGTGCATCAAAAGTCACTGTCATATTGCTTCCACTGGTTACTGCAACAACATTGGCAGGTGCAGATGGAACACCTGCTGGAATAACTACTGATGATGCTGATGATTGTGCTGAAGTTCCAACCGATGTAATTGCGGCAACCTTGAATGTATAGCTTGATCCATTATCAAGTCCTGTCACTTCACATGTTCGTTGTCCAGATGCTGGTTTACATGAACCCGCAGCATTGCCTGATGCGTCATAGGCAGTAACTTCATAATCAGTCAGAGTTCCTGACCCAAGATGGGAAGGTGCATTCCATGCAACCGTCACCTTCTCACTTGCTCCTATAACACTAGTAATTGTTGGAGTAGTTGAAAGCGTTTCAACAACTGGTGATGTAAATGAAGGAAGTGAATTACCAATCAGATTCTTTGCCGAAACTCTAAATTCATAAGCATTACCTGCAGTTAATCCTGTAATTGTTGCTGATGTAGCATTTGATGTTCCGTCACTAAATGTTGTCCAAGTGCCTGACCCTGCAACGCTGTATTCAATAACATAGTCTGTTATTGGTGAGCCGCCATCACTAGTTGGTGCCGTCCATTCAATTGTTGTGCTACCGCCAAGTCCTGTTCCAGTAATACTTGAAGGGCTAAGTGGCACGCCTGCTGGGGTTACAGCAGCTGAAGCTGCTGACGCAGATGCTGAAGTTCCTGCTGTGTTAGTTGCAGTTGATGTGAAGGTATAGGCAGTTCCATTATTTAACGGTGCGATTGTGCAACTAGTTCCAGGGGAAACTATTGTGCATGTAGATCCATTAGATGCAGTAACCGTGTAAGAAGAAGGCGCTCCCCCTGATGTTGGAGCTGCAATTGTTATTGTTGCAGAACCATCACCGGGGGTTGCTGTTGGGGTCCCAGGAGTTCCCGGTGCAGAAATGGTCCACTGTGCGGTCAGTGTGATATTTCCAGAAACATTTGAGATGAGAGTTGACGCATTTGTAGTTGTTGCTCCATCACTCCATCCAGTAAATGTAAATCCTGTCTTGGTTGGCGCAGCGGCTGTTGTAAATGATCCACCAGATGAAACATTTGCTTGTGTTGGTGCTGTCCCAGCTCCACCATTTAATGCGTAGGTGACTGCATATGAAATGTCGCTCCAGCGCGCAATGAATGTGACTGCGCTAGGTCCCATAACATAACTTGCACTTGGCGCAAACAAGTTTGCTGAAGCCCCAGTTCCTGTTTCCCATCCCAAGAAATTACTTCCCACTTTTGTAGGTGCAGATGGCAATGTGACCGTTGATCCGTAAGCGTTAGTAGTTTGAGAAGGAGCCGCACTCCCGCCGTCAGTGTTATAGGTGATCGTGTAAGAAGCAGCGCTCCATTTTGCATACAAGGTTACATTCGTATTTGTTACAAAGGTTCCGGCTGGAGAAACAGCGTATGCGGTGCCTCCAGTACCTGATGCAGTTGTATACCAACCATCAAAAGTGAATCCTTCTTTAACCAGATTCCCGCTATTTGTTGAAACCGTAAATGGAGTAACTGCACCCGTTACAAAATTTCCATCAACTGGCACCGTTCCGCCAGTTGCACCATTTCCGTTGTAAGTAATGATGTTTGTATTACTAATCCATACGGCTACAAACGCTGCGTTGGCATCACCTACAGTGAAGGTTCCTCCAGCCGGGTAAGTAACCCCGCCGTTGCTCCAACCACCAAATGTGTAACCAGTTTTCGTGCTTGAAGTGGTCGGCAATGCGACTATCTCACCGATTACTTTGCCCGTGATATCGGCAGGTGCACTTCCGCTGCCAGAATCTAAGCCAAATGACAATGTTCTCTGGGTTGCCGTCCACTGGGCGTAGGCAATGTAACTGGTATTTGAAATCAGCCAATTGTTTGCACCCGAAGCAATGTTCGCCCCAGATTGGTCTTTCCAGCCAGACAAAGTGAACCCAGTCTTTGTAATTGTCGCCGAGGTGAGCGTCTCTTGGAAATTGTCCGTGCGAAGCACATCTACAGGAGGGGTTCCTGTTCCACCGTTTAAAACATAACGGACTGTAAAGACTGCAACCCATTGCGCAGTGAAAGTTACATTTGCGGTACCCATTCGGTAAGTGCTATTTGCTTGATAAACATTTGTTCCGTCAGACCAACCAGTAAATGCATAATTACCAGCGTTGGGTGCCGAGATAACTGTTGCTGTATCAGTTGTAGGTAGAGTGAAAAGAGATCCGAAATTTGCTGATGTATTACCCGGCAGGGTTATTGAGTCAGCTATTCCTTTATTGAAAGTGATCAAGGGGGAAATGATTGTCCACTTGGCATACAAAGTTACATTAGACGTTGTAGTTACAACCCCACCCTCTGCAATATTTGTCCCAAGTCCATCAGCACTCGTATTCCAGCCAGCAAAGGTATAGCCAGACTTAATTAAGGAACCCGTGTTATTCGATGCGTTAAAAGTTGTTCCAGTTGTTAAGGTTCCAGATGCTGGTGCAGTTCCACCAGTTGATCCATTTCCGTTGTATGTAACTATGTATGAGCTAGGTGTCCACTGTGCAATTAATTCAAGGTTTGCTGCAGTTGAATAACCCGCACCTACTGTGAATGAATTGTTTGAAGCGTCTTTCCAGCCAGCGAATGTGTAACCAACTTTTGTAAACCCATTGGCTGCGATGGCATAAGGAACGCCGCCTGCAACATATGACCCGGAAGATACAGAACCTGATGTAGGAGTATTGCCAGAATAAGAAATTGTGAAGCTTTGCGCGCTCCATTGAGCAACATAAACTTTGTTTGCAGTTATTGAAACGGAAGCACCGGCATTGCTTGTGCTTGATCCATCATTCCAGCCAGCAAAGGTGTACCCGGTCTTGCTCAGGCCTGAAGAAGCAGATAAAACCAATGATTCGCCGTATGTTTTGGTGCCACCTGCAGGTGCGGTTCCACCACCATTGGTGTCATATGAATATGTAAATGTTTGGGTGTTCCATAGCGCAGTAAGTGTGAAGTTTGAATCTGATGCTGGAACAGTCCATGTTGCTCCACCTGCATATGTGCTTGTTCCATCGCTCCAACCTGCAAATGAATAACCAGTCTTTGACATGGTATTTGAAGAGGGAAGCGTGACAGTGTTTCCAACAACTCTTCCGGTTAATTGCGATGTGTTTGCTGAAGAAGTTCCCCCATCAAGTGCATAGGTAACTGTTCTAGAAGCGGCCGTCCATTTTGCAAACAAGCTCACATTTGTAGAAGGCGTTAATGAGGCATTTGGTTGATAAGTAGTGCCAGTTCCATCTGCATTAGTTGTCCATCCAGCGAATGTGTAACCAACTTTTGTTGGTCCTGCACCAACAACGTGTGCGCCGCTACCTGTTTTCCATTGAATTACGATTCGGCCATCGCCTCCGCCACTATCTGCAGTAGTGTTTGTGTAACCCTTACCGCCACGACCAGCATTGTTTGTTCCATAGTTTGAACTTGTCTTATTTGGAAATGCCCAAGTTGATGGAAGTGCACCATTTTGGCCAACGGTTGCTGTAATCAATGAACCGCGAGTTGCATCGAGATAACCTGATCCACCGCCACCACCGCCGTTAGCGCTGCCGTTGGAGTTACCGCCACCTCCGCCGTAATAGCCAGCTCCACCACCACCACCGCCTTCAGAACCAGCACCACAACCAGTTCCCCCTGCGTATTGCGATCCATCTGTTGCACAACTTGCGGCTTTTACTCCACCAGCAGAAGTCGTACCGCCGCGTCCGCCCATAGAAGTACTCGAAGAGGCACCGCCACTTTGATTAGCCCCACCGCCGCCACCGGCAATACCTTGGTCATTATGTCCAGGTGAAGCTCCGCCACCACCTCCAGAAATAGCTAGTGGAGTACTCCCTGCAAATACACCTGAATAACCACCTCCAGATGAACCTTCGAGTCCTGATGTATTTCCACCAACACCTGCGCCGCCATAGGCAGAGGTTGTTGTTTTTACGGTTCCGCCTTTACCGACTTTAAGAGTTAGAACTTCCCCTGACGTCGCGGTCGAAATAGTCGTTTTTGTGTAACCACCTGCACCGCCTCCATAATCAAGACCGTAATATGCAACAGTTCCACCGCCACCAGCTCCCCAAATTTCAACAAGGATTTCCTTTGTTCCTGTTATGTCATTTGGAACAGTGAATGTTTGATCTGTGCCTGTGTATGTATAAACCTGGGTGTTGTTATACGTTCCATCTGATCCTGTTTCATACGAACCAGTGCTAGGAACGGTTCCTCCAGTATTTCCATTGCCGTTGTAATTGATTGTGTACACAATTCCGGAAAAACGCGCAAATAAAGTGATTGCACTTGTTGGTGAATAAGTTGCACCTGCAGCACCTATGAGTGAACCACCGGAAGATTGAGTTGTGTACCAGCCAGAAAAAACATAGCCTGTTTTTGTTGCGTTTGGCAAAATGATCGCATTTGGTTTTTTATATAGTCCAATTGTTCCTTTAGTAGCAGTAGTTTGTCCGGCGGAGCCACCACCAGATTGTCCCTGGTTTGAATACTCACGAACATATTGAAAAGTCGTTGCGGTGGGTACAGCCGAAACTATGTAATTGCCTCTGTACGTATTTGTGGCTGTATTACCTAGTGTCGATTCGATGATAACTGAATCTCCAACATTAAATCCGTGTGGAGCGTAGGTAGTGAGAGTGCTGATGTTTGAAGCAGAACTTAAGTATTGAATGTTTGCAATACTTGTTGTGTTCGAACCACCATTGGATGATGCATCAAAAGTCACTAGTGTATTTACAGGAATTGCAGAAACTAGGGCACTGTTTGCAGTTCCCGTTGGGCTAGTTGCATTGATAGCCTTCGCAGCAAACTTATAAGTGATTCCATTAGTGAGCCCTGATATGACACATGAAGTTGTCGGCGGAACAACAGTGCAGTTTTTTGCGGGCGAAAGAGCGACCCCAGAGCTATCAAAAGCGGTGACAAGCATTGAAGTAGTGGGACCTACTGTTGTGCCCGACGCCGCTGCAGGGGTAGGTGTCACAGTAACTTCTGTGTTTCCGGCCGAAACAGAAACCGTTGGAACTCCGGGAGCAATCAAATTCCACTGAGGATACAAAGCTAAATCAGCATACAAAGTTACTGATTGTCCGTTTGTATAAGTCGTTCCACTGCCATTTGCTGATGTATTCCAGTTTTTAAATGTGTGACCTGTGCGAGTGAATGCATTAGTCCGTAGGGAGACCGCGTTACCCGCAGTTGCAAAAGTTTGGGCCATTGCTCCACCAGTTGTACCCGTAGTGTCATAAGTAATTGCATAATCATTTGCAACCCACTGTGCATATAAAGTGACATTACCTGTTGCTAGATATGAGCCCGCAGTTGCTGGTGTAGAAGGATCTTGATACAAACTTGAAAGTCCATATGTTGATTTCAGAGATGCCTCGAGGGCCTCGATCTGGAAGGTAGAAAGCGCATGTGAATAGAAGAGAACTTCTGCAATTTCCCAATCACTTTGCTGGTTAGACCAGGTGGCAACTCCAATGTTTGCAGGCAATGATGTTCTACCTGCCGGGCTAGCTGATCGTCCATTGTTTCTAAAGTTTCCGTTGTAATCACATATCAGGTGCCAGTTCGTGTCACCGTTACCTTGAGCGACTGAACCATCATTTCCACTTCCATAGTAATAGCCTGTCAGCCCTGACAAGTATCCACTCAACCAGTTATTTGATGGGTGTGTGAAAATTCGCTGTTTCGCACCTGTACTCGAACCTGGATTCACATATCTTGCAACGTGGCACAATGTGTAGCTACTCATTGCACTGTTTGGGAAAGTTATTTTAGAAGAAGTCGTTCCTCTTAGTGTTGTGAACGATGCACTGCTACCACCTTGACTAGTGCTGGTTATCTTTGTGATTCCTGCTCCAGCTTCCATGCTTGAACTGGTGATGTTAAATGCACTTCCGGCGGAGCCTGAATTGGCCCAAGTTACAGTTGAGGTGTCGTAATCACTTGCTAGATATCGCAAAATTGGTGTACTCGAAGAAGAACCTGAAAAACGGGTTCCTGTTCCATTTGCTGCAGTGTTCCAACCGATAAACGTGAAACCTGGTCGTGACATAGTTCCTACAGTCGGCAAGTCTCCCAGTGGGATTGAGGAAATCGAGTTTGTAAAAACTTGTGAAGTTTTGGGTGTCGCATTAGTACTAGATGTTGCTGGCGAGCCAGATGCACCATTTGGATCAAAGGTGATGGTGGCAGTCCAACGTGCATATAAAGTTATATTTCCTCTAGACGCATATGTCGTTAATCCTGAAGCGTAATTTGTACCCAAACCATCAGCCTGAGTGTTCCAACCTGCAAAAGCAAAGCCTGTTCTAACCATCGTGCCGGCGTTAGCTAGTGTTGTATTTCCTGCAGTGCCTTTAGCAATTGTTGGAGCTGGAACAGTTGAAGATGCAGAAGTTTGACCATTGCCGTTGTAAGTAATGGTTGAATTCCACTGGGCGTAGAGAGTTTTATCGCCGGTAGACGCGTAATTGTATGTATCTATTGTTGAAGTAAAGAGTCCAACTCCATACTTTCGATTTAGTCCTGCTTCAATCTCTTGAATCTTTGATTCGCTAAGAACACTGTCGTAAATAACAAAATAAGCTACAGCCCAGTCTGTTACCTCGGAAGGAGCAGTCCTTGATCCTTGGGAGTTGATTGAAATATTCGCCGGCAACCCAGTTGCATTGTTTGCAATTGAAGACTTTAAGGTTCCATTAGATCGAAGTGAGCTTCTACTGCCACCGGTATCACACTGAATTTTCCAGTTTGTGTCATTGACACCGGTCGAAGCTGTTATCCAACCTTCATGATAAGCAACACCTGTTGCACTGCCCCAGAAACCAGAAAGCCAGTTGCCAGTAATTCCTGCAAAAATTCTATTCTTTGATGTTCCTGCGTATCGTGCAACGTGGCAAAAGGTGTAATTAGTTAGTGCACCGTTACCTATGACAATTCCATCAGTGGTAGCGCCTTGCACTGCTGGAAATTCTTTGCTCGCGCCGTTAGTGCCAGCAACGTTTGTAACTTTGCTCGGATTACCCCGGATGTTGCCTGCGCTAGTGCTTACGGCAGTACCTGGTATTGAACGAGAATTACCGGAAGTATCTGTCCATGCGTTAGTCGTGTCATTAAAGTTTTCCGCGTCAAAAAGCATGTATGGGGTTTCAGTGACCGCGCCTGTACTAGAAGCAGGATATGAAGTACCTGCACCATTAACCAAAGTGTTCCAACCTGCAAAAGTAAAGCCTGTCTTGGCTAATGGAACATTTGGCGAGGCGGAAGATCCATCATTTGGTGACAAATATGTAATAGCAGCGGAAGATACAGCTGTTGTTGAATTTGGGACAGCTCCACTGGTGTTTGTATTTCCATCATAAGTAATAGTGGATTTCCACTTTGCGTAAAGCGTTGTTGCACCTACGGGACGAATATTTGATCCGGTCGCGTAGTCAGTACCTAGACCGTTTGCCAAGGTGTTCCAACCATCGAACTGAAATCCTGTGCGGGTTCCCGAATATGCAGAAGATACTGTTAATTGCTGTCCCGGCCCAGTTTGGGTCTGAGATGCTGGCGCAGTACCGCCTCCACTATTTAGGTTGTAGGTAACTGTGAATTTAGAGAACGGTGCACATTGTGCACCTAGTTGATCAAACCAAAGATTTGCATAAAGGTAGACAGCAACAACAACATCACCTGCTCTACACATACTTTGCAAAGAAATTGTTTGTGTTGTCCTCGTGATGAATTTGGTTGCAGCTGCATTCGCAACAAAATCAGTTAGGACTTCGGTGTCATCCACAAGTGGTGGAGTTTTACACGAAATTCCTAATCTATTTCCACCCGAGTTAAACATTTTGAAACCAACAGCGGCTTTGCCATCTGGACAAAAGACATAATTTGCTGTTGCGCGCAATGTTGAACTCAATGCAGGCACTTGGAAATTTGCATCTAGTGCAGAACATCTAAATCCCCATGACATTGGGTTTTGATTAAAAGTCACACCAACAATTACCTGGCCAGCAGGACAGCTTTGAACCCCTTGATAATTTCCACCTCCAAAAGCCATCACAGGGGCGTTATAGATAGTTCCAAAAATTGATGCATTGGCTGGTGGTGCAACGGTTGATTGACCAACAAGGATCGCCAAAAAGCCAATCAAGATTGGAAGTGCGAATTTAATGAAGTGCTTTGGATGTGCGGCAACTACTTTTGTGCGCACTAAACCAAAGGACACTTGTACCTCTTTACTAGAGTAAATAGGAGAGGCTTAAGAGTAAAAGCGGGGTGATGAGGTACCTATAGAAAAGCACCGAAAGGGGTGATGTTCACCCACAAAGATCACCCGAAAGAGGGTGAGTTTGAGTGTTTGCTTAACAAAATGACAGAAGAAAAGCCCCCGGTGTGAAAGGCACCGAGAGCTTAACTTGTGCGCGCGAAGGGATTCGAACCCCTAACCTTCTGATCCGTAGTCAGATGCTCTA
>Ga0208853_1000225_pt1 | contig 17026 bp, 15 predicted proteins | sample LakMenEpi03Oct11_FD_150667 | JGI IMG/M metagenome (GOLD analysis project Ga0208853, IMG submission 150667) | Freshwater microbial communities from Lake Mendota, WI - 03OCT2011 deep hole epilimnion (SPAdes) | ecosystem: Environmental > Aquatic > Freshwater > Lake > Epilimnion/Euphotic zone ... | reverse complement strand
TAAGAAAAACATTTTTTCTTACAAGTATTTTTTTATATTTGTTTGAGGATTGTGGAAGTTTTTCATGGTCTGACGTTGGCGGCAATGTGAGCACCGAACTAAAATATTAATACAGAGAACTACAAAAGATATTACGAGAAAAATGGATTTTACATTAATGATTATTTCTATTATTCTATTATTTGTACCCTTACTTTTCCAAATCATATTTGGATATAAATCTTTTAATAAGAATGCTAGACTTCCTTTAATAGCTATTTGCATTATTAGTATTTTTAGTCAAGTGATACTGACATTTGTATCTTTCGGTCTTTTTATTATATCAATGGTAAGCAGTAATGAAAAGTGCTTAAGTTCATCAGTTGGAATTTTTGCTATAAGTTTTTTTATTTCTATACCTTTAGTGGTGGTTATTATTATTCAAACAATTATAAAAGTATTAAACGACAAAAAGCAACAGAGTATAACTCTTTAAAACAGCTAAAAGTATTAAATTCATTAAAAAAAAACTTAGAAAACACTACTGCCAACAGGTACTATCTTAAAAAACAAATTTTTTTGAAAAACAATGAAACCATCACAATTACAACCCACCGAGTATGCTAGTTTTTATGCTAACTATATCAACCAAGTTTCAAATGAATACACGTTGCTAGAGGAACTAGAAATTTCAGTCCATCGCTTGGTGAAATTTGTTCAAAACATTCCGTTAGACAAATTTGATTATCGCTACGCCGAGGGTAAATGGACTATCAAAGATATTTTGCAACATCTTATTGATGCGGAGCGAATATTTGCCTACAGAGCTTTGCGTTTTGCCCGAAACGATAAAACGGCTTTGGCTAGTTTTGAAGAGAATAGTTATGTAGACGAAGCCAATGCCAACAATAGAAGTATTCAAAATTTATTATCTGAATTGTTGGTGGTTAGGCAAGCCACTTTGTCGTTATTCAACACGTTCACGGAAACGGAATTGTTAAGAATTGGTACCGCATCCAATAATCCTATGTCAGTAAGAGCTTTGGGATTTGTAATCATCGGACATCAAAATCACCATCAAAAGATTTTTGAAGAGAGATATTTATAGGTAGGAGGTGGGAAGTTGGAAGTGGGAAGATGGAAGAAGGGAGATGGAAGTTGGAATTTGGAATTTGGAATTTGGAAGTTCATAGGTTTTGATTAAAAAAATCCCAAAGTTAGCTAAACCTAATTTTGGGATTTTCATTTCGTACTTCTAACTTCGTATTTTGTACTTCCAATTACTCTTCGTCGTCATCCTCATCAAAATTATCTGAAACTTCAAAGTCATCATCTTCATCATCTTCATCATAATCGTCGTCATCATCCGAACCCCCTTTGTCCTTTAATAAATCTTCTTCTTCATCTTCCTCAACTTCAGATGGTGCATCATCATCATCATCCAACCCTTTAATAGGTTCTATTGGTTCAACTACCGAGTCTATATCTTCTTCTTCATCAAATTTTTCCATACGACTGGCTAGTTTAGTACTAACTTTTACCAAATAAATAGTGTCATCGGTTCTCACTTCAACCGCTTCTATCAATTCGTTTTGAGCATTTCTAAAACGAATAATATCGCTATCATCATAACCTTCAGGGAATTTGTCTACTAATAGATTTAGTATGTCTCCGGTTAATTTAGTATAGTCTACGATAATTCTTCTCATAAAAAAATCTTTTATAAATCTAGTAAGTAAGCAAATATTAATGGCGCAACAATGGTTGCATCCGATTCGATAATAAATTTAGGTGTATGTATATCAAGTTTTCCCCAAGTGATTTTTTCGTTTGGAACCGCACCAGAGTAGGAACCATAACTTGTAGTGGAGTCGGATATTTGGCAAAAATAACTCCAAAATGGAACATCGTGTATTTCCATATCTTGGTATAACATGGGTACCACACAAATTGGAAAATCTCCAGCAATTCCTCCGCCAATTTGGAAGAAGCCTAATCCTTTTCCTGTTGAATTTTTTGGATACCAATCGGCTAGCCACATCATGTATTCAATGCCACTTTTCATGGTGGTTGGTTTAAACTCTCCTTTAATACAATAGGAAGCAAAAATATTTCCCATGGTACTATCTTCCCAACCTGGAACCACAATAGGTAGGTTTTTCTCTGCGGCAGCTACCATCCAAGAATCTTTTGGATCAATTTCGTAGTATTGTTTCAGCACACCAGAATTTATCATTTGGTACATAAATTCATGCGGAAAATAGCGTTCACCTTTAGAGTTTGCATTATTCCATATATCATATAAATGTTGTTGCAATCTTCGGAACGCTTCTTCTTCGGGAATACAAGTGTCAGTAACTCTATTAAAATGGTTTTCTAATAAATCCCATTCGTCTTGTGGACTTAAATCGCGATAATTGGGTACTCTTTTATACGAATTGTGAGCCACCAAATTCATGATGTCTTCTTCCAAATTGGCTCCAGTACATGAAATTATGTGAACCTTATCTTGTCGAATCATTTCTGCCAATGATTTTCCTAACTCGGCAGTACTCATGGCACCAGCCAAAGTTATCATCATTTTACCGTTGTCAAGTAAATGTTGTTCATATCCTTTTGCAGCATCAACAAGTGCTGCAGCATTGAAATGCAGATAGTTATTTTCTATAAACTGACTGATTGGTCCTTTGCTCATTTTGTTTTTGGGTGCTTTAATTTGCTTTTCAAAGAAAATCTTTTTTTCTAAAACCGCAAACTATTTTTTATAATTAAATTGTATTTTTATAGTATATAGATTTATTTAAAATTTTCTTGCTATTTCTTTTCGTATCCTAATATTTTCAACACATCATCAGCATTCTGCTGTTCAGAGAAAACTTCGGTGGCTAATATTCCGTTTTCATCTCGGTCAATTAAAATGTGTTTTGGCTGTGGAATTAAACAGTGGTGTAATCCTCCAAAACCTCCAATAGTTTCTTGGTATGAACCCGTATTGAAAAACCCAATATATAACGGTTTTTCTTTATTGTATTTAGGCAAATAGATAGCATTCATATTTTGTTCGGAGTTGTAATAATCATCGCTATCGCAAGTTAATCCTCCAAGCAAGACCCTTTCATAGGTATCATTCCATCTATTAATAGCTAACATTACAAATCGTTTATTAATGGCCCAAGTATCGGGTAAAGTAGTAATGAATGAACTGTCAATCATGTTCCACTTTTCTCTATCATTTTGCTGTTTTTGATACAATATTTGATAAATTGCACCACCACTTTCACCTACGGTAAACGAACCAAATTCGGTAAAAATGTGCGGAACATCTACTTCGGCTTCATCACAAGCAATTTTTACTTGATTGATAATTTCGTCAATCATGTATTGGTAATCAAATTCAAAAGCCAATGAATTTTTGATTGGAAATCCACCGCCAATATTCAAACTATCCAGAGTTGAACATTCTTTTTTTAAGGCAACATATACTTTGATACATTTTACTAATTCGTTCCAATAATAAGCAGTATCCATAATACCTGTATTGATAAAAAAGTGAAGCATTTTTAGTTCTACCTTTTTATTTTCTTCAATTTGTTTTCTGTAAAAGGGTACTATATTTTTATAACCAATGCCAAGTCTGGAAGTATAGAATTCAAATTTAGGTTCTTCTTCTGCAGCAATTCTGATTCCGATTTTGAATTTACCATCGATTGACTCTTGTAATAAATCAAGTTCTTCATAGTTATCAATAATTGGAATGGTTTTATTGTGACCACCATTGATCAATCGAGCAATATTTTCAATATATTGTTCTCTTTTGAAGCCATTACAAATGACATAAGTGTTTTTGTTGATTTTTCCTTGTGCCATTAAATTCTCTACAATATTAATATCAAAAGCAGAAGACGTTTCGATATGTATATTGTTTTTGAATGCTTCATCCATAATAAAACTAAAATGAGAACTCTTGGTACAATAGCAATAGTAATATTTGGCTTCATACTTGTTTTTTTCCATTGCTTTTCTGAACCATCCTTTAGCTTTGTTGATGTTGTTAGAAATTTGAGGTAAATAAGTAAATTTTAATGGCGTGCCATATTGCTCCACCAATTTCATCAAATCAATATTGTGAAATTGTAGGTTATCTTTGTTTAATGTGAATTCTTCTTGTGGAAAGTAGAATGTTTGATTTATTAAGTCGAAATATCTAGTGTTCATTGAGAGTATAAAATTGAAGATTAATTAATTGTGTAAACAAAGTAATCTCGAATTCAAACCCTAATGTTTGCATAAATAATTAAAAGTTTCTCTTGGAACAAAAAAGTAACTGGCGAATGCATAGCAGTAAATTCATTTTTGTCTATAAAAAAATGAGATGATGAAGCAAAGAAAATGTTTGTGCTTTCTTGACTGTAAATACTGTAACTATTAGTGTTGTCACTTTTTTTCATTAGGGCAAATGTAAAAAATAAAATTTGCGTAATCCAACTATTCTTGCGAAAAAATCATTGCGATTTGTAATCTTCGAAAGATTTTATAATTAATTTATTATCAACTTCTTGATTGATTTTAATAGCACCAATCCCATCAAGTAATGAAAACTGTATTTTTCCATACTCATTTTTTTTATCATGAATAAGTAAATCGAGAATAGGTTGTATATCATTTTCTTCAAAAGGGATTTTTTCAAAAATAGCTGCAATCACTTTCTTAATCTCGTCGTATTCAGATTCTGAAATTAATTTTTTTTGCCAAGAAATATAACTTTCCAAAATCATTCCTACAGCAACAGCTTCACCATGCAGCAAGGGAGTTTTATTCTCATTTTCCAGAAAATAACTTTCAATAGCATGACCTAAAGTATGCCCAAAATTGAGTGCTTTTCGTATCCCATTTTCGGTTGGATCTTGGGTTACGATTTCGTTTTTAATTTCAATAGAGCGATGAATTAAAACATCAAAGTCATCAAAGTCAGACTGGTTTAAATCTTTAAAATGCTTCCAATAATTAGAATCTGCAATCAATCCATGTTTTAGCATTTCGGCCAATCCGGAACGCATTTCGTTTTGAGGTAAAGTATTTAAATAAGATGTGTCTACCAGCACCATTTTCGGTGAATTGATAACACCAATTTGGTTTTTTAAATTTCCTAAATCCACACCATTTTTTCCGCCAATGGAGGCATCAACCATGGCCAATAAAGAAGTTGGAATATTGATAAAATCAATACCTCTTTTGAAAGTGGAAGCCACAAAACCGCCAATATCAGTAATAACACCACCGCCAACATTGATTAACAAACTTTTTCTATCAGCACCAAGTTCTGTTAGTATTGACCATATTTCGACACAAGTTGTGATATTTTTTTCGATTTCACCAGCTTCAATTTCAATAATTTCAATGTTTTTGTCGGTTGATAAAAAGGATAAAAACCGCATCAAGCATTTTTCATTTGTGTTAGAATCAACTAAAATGAATAATGAGGAATAGTTGTTGTCAGCAATAAATTTATGTAGTAAATCATATCCATTCTCATTAAAATTGACTTCATAGCCGTTGGCTTTTATGGTTTGCATATTTCAAAAAGGTATTTTATGCAAAATAACTGTTTTTTTTGGTTTTGATTAACAAATGATTTAATTTATTTGAATTACATTTGTTTACTTTTTCAACATATTTGTTAAACAAAAATTTATGCAAAAAGAAAATACAAAAATACTTGATGAAATCGCTATTGATAGAATTATAGAAATGGCTTGGGAAGATAGGACCCCATTTGACGCTATTGAATTTCAATTTGGTTTAAAAGAAGCCGATGTCAAAGCTCTTATGAAAAAAGAATTAAAGTTTAGTAGTTACAAACTTTGGCGCGAACGTGTCGAAAATTGTAAAACAAAGCACAGTGCCAAAAGAGTTGAAGGAATAGATCGTTTCAAATGCAAATTGCAACGAGCTATTTCTAATAATAAAATTTCAAAACGATAATTAAAGTTTATTAAATAGATTAAAATGGAGAATAAAAAACCTGATAATATAGTTTACTCAGAAGATAAGGGATATAATGCTAGTTTTTTGCCTTATTCCACTAGTGTTGGTGCACCAATAATTAGAGTTGATGATATTGTTTCTTGGAAAAGTAGAGGTATTACTAACGTAAATAAAGAATTTGAAAATAAGTTTAAAGAACTTAAAAATCAATATGAAAGTTTGATGCAAGAATTTGAATGGAATGAGCTTGTTTACAACGCTAAATTTGCATTTGAACCTGTTATTGGTGAGATTTATCATTTGTATGTCAGTGAAGAAGGAAATAATTTTTTATCCTTAATTTCTCCACAAGAATGGAATAAAGAACACCTTGGTACTTTCAAATTAAACAGCGATAAAAAGTGGATAGCACTTCATGAAAAAGAAAAAAACTTATTTTAAATTTTCCAAAATCAACCAGAAAATATGCAGAAATACATCACTTCAAAAGCGCTAAATGCCATGGAAAAGCAAATCCGTGTGCATCTTATCAATAGCTTAGGTGGATTTAAAAGTGTTTCTTTAGTGGGAACTGCTGATCAAAATGGCAACTCGAATTTGGCTATTTTTAGCTCTTTTTTTCATGTTGGAGCAAATCCACCTTTGGTTGGGTTAATTTTTCGCCCAAGTCCGCCAGAACGAGATACTTTGCGAAATATGATTGAAACAGGTTTTTACACCATTAATCACATCAATGAAACGATTTACGAACAAGCGCATCAAACATCGGCGCGCTATGAAAAAGGGATTTCAGAATTTGAAATAACCGGTTTGACTACAGAATATAAAAATGATTTTTTTGCGCCTTTTGTAGCAGAAAGTAAGGTGCAGTTAGGAATTGAATTTAAAGAAAAATTGGAAATTTCTATCAACAATACTACGCTAATTATTGGTGAGATTGTTCAAATATATGTACCAGAAAATTGTATGTATGACGATGGTTTTATCGATTTAGAAAAAGCCAACACCATTACGTGTTCCGGTTTGGATAGTTATCATAAAACCATTCAGTTGGATCGGTTGAGTTATGCGAAGCCCGATAAACCCCTAACTTCATTACTTCAAAATTGAATAAAAAAGCTATAAATATTGTTTGGCTTAAACGTGATTTACGTTTTACAGATCATGAACCACTTTATTTGGCACAACAAGAAGAAATTCCATTTCTATTGCTTTATTTTTTTGAACCCTCAGTAATGAATTATGACGATTCTGATGTGCGACATTGGCGTTTTATTTATGAGTCCATTCAAGAAATGCAGTCAAAGCTTGCTACCATTGCAGCTAAAATTTATTTTTTTCATAACGAAGTTCCATTCGTTTTTGAAGAATTACTCAAAATATATGAGGTTAAAACTGTTTTCTCACACCAAGAAATTGGCAATAAAGTCACGTATGATAGGGATATTGCAATGCAATCTTTTTTTGATGAAAAAAGTATTTTGTGGAAGCAATCTCAACTGCATGGTGTCATCCGAAAATTGAAATCAAGAAAAGATTGGGACAAGCGTTGGGAAAATGTGATGCGCGCTGCACCTAAAATGATTGAAATAAGGTCATTAAAAATAGAAACTCTAAATGAAAATGATTATAATACATTAAAAGGAGAAAATTTATCACATGAAATTACCACACGAAATAGCAACTTCCAGCAAGGTGGCGAAAACTTTGCTTGGCGTTATTTAGACAGTTTTGTTAAAGAGCGTTATGTGAACTACAGCAAACATATTTCAAAACCCAATTTGAGTAGAAAAGGGTGTAGCCGATTGTCCCCTTATTTGTCCTACGGAAACATCAGTATGCGAATGATTTATCAATATACCAATCAGCATTACGAACAAGCTTCAAACAAAAGAGCTGTTTTAAATTTTGTCTCACGATTGCATTGGCATTGCCATTTTATGCAAAAGTTTGAAGACGAATGTCGTATGGAATTTCAGAATATAAACTCGGCTTTTGATAGTATTGTAAAACCAAAAAATGAACGCTATATCAAAGCGTGGCAGGAAGGAAAAACAGGTGTTCCTATAGTGGATGCTTGTATGCGATGTTTGGTCGAAACGGGGTATCTCAACTTCAGAATGCGGGCTATGGTGGTTTCGTTTTTTGTTTTCAACCTATGGCAAGATTGGAGAGAATTGCATTTTTTGGCGCGACAATTTTTAGATTACGAACCCGGAATTCACTATCCACAACTCCAAATGCAATCGGGAGTTACGGGCATCAATACGGTTAGAATTTACAATCCTATTAAAAATTCAGAAGAACACGACAGTGAAGGAATATTTATAAAAAAGTGGGTACCCGAATTGGCCAATATTCCAACACATTTAATTCATGAGCCATGGAAGTTAGGATTAATGGATCAGCAATTATATGGGTGTGAAATTGGAAAAGACTATCCTCATCCTATTGTTGATATCGAAGCGACACGAAAATTAGCCAGTGACGTTATTTGGAGTTTCCGTAAAACCGATGAAGTCAAAGAAGAAGGCAAACGAATTTTGAAAAAGCACGTGAGTAATCCCAGAAGAAATTCAAAAACAACTACCCAAAAATGAGTATCTTTTTAAAAGCCAATTGGGAAAACATCATCATGGTTAATTATGAAATTGACCCAAAAGTGTTATTGCCTTTTTTACCGAATGGAGTGGAACTCGATTTGTATCAAGGCAAAGCTTACATCAGTTTGGTTGGTTTTATGTTTAAAAAAACCAAGTTATTTAATATTCCAATTCCAAAATTAGGCACTTTTGAAGAAATTAATCTGCGTTTTTACGTCATCAGAAAAGAAGAAAACCAAATAAAACGTGGGGTTGTTTTTATCAATGAAACCATTCCGTACAAGATTGTTGCATGGATGGCTAATGTGTTATATAAAGAGCATTACACCGTAGTGCCGACAAAACACACAATTACTAAAGCAGAGAAAAGCCAAAAAGTAACCTTTGAATGGATGGTCAACAAAAAGTGGAATAGCATTTATGTTGAACATGCAATTTCTACCCAACAGATGCATCAGAGTTCACTTGAAAAATTCATATACGAACACTATTATGGGTACACTAAAATAGACAAAAACAAGACCGAAGAATACCGTTTGCATCACCCGAGTTGGAAAATTCACAACGTAATTGATTATCAAATCTCATGCGATTTTGAAGCCATGTATGGCGAAGCTTTTTCGATTTTAAACCATACAAAACCAGCAGCTGTTTTTATTGCTGAAGGGTCATCAGTTGCCATAGAATGGGAAAGAACTAAACTAAAACTAGATTATGAAAGGAGTTAAGAAACAAAACTTACCTAGTAAAACATGTCTAGTGTGTAATCGTCCGTTCTCTTGGCGAAAGAAATGGGAGAAAGTTTGGGAGGAAGTGAAGTATTGTAGTGATAAATGTAGGAGTGGGAAGTGAATAGTAAAAAGTATATTGTAGAAAGTATATTGTAGAAAGTATATTGTATGAAGTATATTGTAAAATGTAAATAGTAAAGTTCTTAATGATTTTTAAAAAAACAAAATGTCAAAAACGTTACGATTAATTCTTGGTGACCAACTCAATAGCAATCATTCTTGGTATAAAACCGTTGATGATTCAGTAACTTATCTAATGATGGAAATCAGAACGGAAACCGATTATGCAACGCATCATATTCAAAAAGTGGTTGGATTTTTTGCGTCGATGCAATCTTTTGCAAGCGAATTAAAAGCAGTGGGACATAACGTAATTTACATTCACCTTAACGATAAAAACAACCAGCAGTCTTTTGAAAAAAATATTAATAATATTCTAGCGCAAAATTCTTTTTCTCAATTCGAATATCAATTGCCAGATGAATATCGATTAGATGTTTTATTCAAAAACTATTGTTCTCAACTTTCAATTCCATTTCAGGTTTTTGATACAGAACATTTTTATACTTCTAGAGAAGAATTAGGTTCTTTTTTTGAAGGGAAGAAAACATTTTTGTTAGAAAGTTTTTATCGTGCCCTCAGAAAAAAACATCACGTTTTAATGGAAGGCGACCAACCTTTGACTGGTCAGTGGAATTATGATGGCGAAAACCGAAAAAAACTTCCCAAAAATCACAAACCAACACCGCCATTGGTTTTTGATAATGACGTTACTCCAATCGTTTCTGTACTAAAGTTAACCGATATTAAAACTATCGGAACTATTAATGCTACCCATTTTGTTTGGCCCATAAATAGAAAACAGTCTTTAGAGTTACTGGAATTTTTTGTTACCGAATGTTTGCCCTTATTTGGAAGTTATCAAGACGCGATGACACCAAATGAATGGTCATTGTATCATGCACGAGTTTCCTTTTCAATGAATATAAAAATGATTTCTCCCAAAGAAGTCATAGACAGAGCGATCAAGGAATGGGAAAATAGAAAAGAGGAAATCGAATACCATCAACTAGAAGGATTTGTCCGACAGATTATTGGTTGGCGCGAATACATGCGTGGCATTTATTGGCTAAAAATGCCCGAATATGAAACAATGAATTTTTTCAACAATCAAGAAAAATTACCGACGTGGTTTTGGACAGGAAAAACCAAAATGAATTGCTTGAAAGATGCCATAACTCAATCTTTAGATTATGCCTATGCTCATCACATCCAACGATTAATGATTACGGGAAACTTTGCGTTGTTGGCTGGAGTTCATCCCGATGAAGTTGATGCGTGGTATTTAGGGATTTATATTGATGCTATTCAATGGGTAGAAATTACCAATACACGCGGTATGAGCCAGTTTGCCGATGGTGGCATTGTAGGAACAAAACCCTATGTGAGTTCGGCAAGTTATATTGACAAAATGAGCCATTATTGTGGCAGTTGTTTTTATAATAAATCAATTAAAACGGGTGAGAATGCCTGTCCTTTCAATAGTTTGTATTGGAATTTTTATGATAAAAATGAAGAAAAATTGTCTAAAAATCCAAGAATTGGTATGATGTACAATGTGTGGCGTAAAATGCAACCCGAAGCAAAAGTTGCACTTTTAGAACAAGCCGATTATTATTTAAAAAATATAAATGATTTATGAAATCGCCATTAGCAAGAAGTTTGCGTAAGCAAACACCAATGAAGATTGAGCGATTCCATATGACCTTAAAAAAACAAATATTATCTACATATGAAAAAAGCGATAGTTTGGTTTAAAACGGATTTACGATTACACGATAATGAAACGCTGGTAAAAGCCATTGCTCAGAATGACCAAATTATTCCAGTATATTGCTTTGATGAAACACAGTTTGAAGAGACAGAATATGGTTTTAAAAAAACAGGAAGTTTTAGAGCCCAATTTTTATTAGAAGCTGTTGCCGATTTAGATAAAAATCTTCGAGCATTAGGTTCGGGATTGATGGTGCTAAAAGGCAAACCAGAAATTGAAATTCCAAAAGTAGTGTCTCATTATAAAGTAAATAAACTTTATGCAAAACGCGAAGTTACTTTTGAAGAAAAACAAACCGAACAGTTAGTTCAAACCGAACTTTGGAAACAACAATGTGAAATGTTAACATTTAGCACAAGTACACTTTATCATGCGCAAGATTTGCCTTTTTCGATCAAAGACATTCCGGATGTGTTTAGTAATTTCAGAAAAAAAGTAGAGAAAGAATCCACTATTAGATCCGTTTTTGAAAAACCCATCAGCATTTCCTCACCGGAATTTCCTGTTGCGCAATTTCCAACTTTGGATCAACTCGGATTATCATTTTCTGAAATAGATAAAAGAGCCGCTATTGTTTTTGAAGGTGGTGAAAGTGCCGCATTAAAAAGAATGAATCATTATTTTTCGGAGACAAAAGCCATTTCCCAATACAAAGAAACCCGCAACGGATTGATTGGTGCGGATTATTCATCAAAATTCTCAGCTTGGTTGTCTTTAGGATGTTTATCCCCAAGGGAAATCTTTTTTGAATTAAAAAAATACGAAAGTCAATTTGGTGCTAATGAGTCGACGTATTGGTTGGTTTTTGAATTGCTTTGGCGAGATTATTTTAGATTTATGATGAAAAAATATTCTAATAAGTTTTTTCAACAAAGTGGTATTCAGAATAAGGGAATTAGTGTCAATAAGCACAACATCCAAATGTTGGATAGTTGGATTAATGGGACAACAGGTGTTGATTTTGTTGATGCTAACATGCTTGAATTAAAATTAACGGGATTTATGAGCAATAGAGGAAGACAAAATGTGGCTAGTTATTTGTGCAACGATTTAAAACTCGATTGGCGCTATGGTGCTGCCTATTTTGAACAACAATTAATTGATTATGATGTGTCGAGCAATTGGGGAAATTGGGCGTATCTTGCAGGTGTTGGAAATGATCCAAGAGGCAATCGTTATTTTAATATTGATAAACAAGCTCAAGATTATGATAGAGATAAATCCTATAGAAAATTGTGGTTACAGTAACTTTAAATTAATCTCTCCTTATATAAAACTATTTTTATATTTGCTTGACTTTTAAAATCATTAATGGAAACTATTTTCAACAACACTCAAGTGGCTTTTGCACTTAAAACAGATACCGAATTAGACAGGGCTTATTTTTTATTCAAAATGATTGATAATGAACCATTAGTGCGAATTGGTACAGCGGTTACTAATTTTGCTTTGAAGGCACATTTACCAGTTGAAGGTTTGATTAGAGCTACAGTTTTTGACCATTTTTGTGGTGGTACCACCGAAGAAGATTGTCTTTCTGTAGTTGATAAAATGTATACCAAAGGCGTTTCTTCCGTTTTAGATTATTCAGTAGAAGGAAAGGAAGAGGAAGATCAGTTTGATGCCGCTTTAGAAATGACATTAAAAACTGTAGAGTTTGCGAAAGAACGAAATGCTATTCCGTTTGCCGTTTTTAAACCAACGGGTTTAGGTCGATTTTATCTTTATGAGAAAAAAGGAGCCAAGCAACCATTAACCATAGAAGAACAAAATGAATGGAATAGAGTAGTTTCTCGTTTTGACTTAATTTGTAAAACGGCTTTTGAAAAGGATGTAGCATTATTGATTGATGGAGAAGAAAGTTGGATGCAAGACGCTGCTGATCATTTGGTTACCGATATGATGCGCAAGTATAATAAAGAAAAAGCTATTGTTTTTAATACTTTGCAATTATACCGTTGGGACAGATTGGACTATCTGAAAAAATTACAGCATCAGGCCAAAGAAGAAGGTTTTTATATAGGGATGAAATTGGTTCGTGGTGCTTATATGGAAAAAGAGAACAGGCGTGCTGAAGAAAATGGATACCCATCACCAATCTGCGAAAGTAAAGAAGCTACCGATAGTAACTATGATACAACGATGGCTTTTATGATGGATAATTTAGATTCGATGTCCATTTTTGTAGGAACCCACAATGAATTAAGTTCCTACAAAGTAATCGAGTTGATGAAATCAAAAGGTATTGCTAAAAATGATAACAGAATTTGGTTTGGACAATTATATGGTATGAGTGATAATATCAGTTATAATTTGGCTGCCCATGGTTATAATGTAGCCAAGTATTTACCTTTTGGACCCGTTCGCGATGTGATGCCTTACCTTATCCGAAGAGCTGAAGAAAATACTTCGGTAGCTGGTCAAACCAGTAGAGAGCTTAATTTATTGAAAACAGAACGAAATAGAAGAAAAAATCAGTAAATAGAAAAAAAAAGATCTTTTGTTGAGTTTTTTTATAGGTCAATTTACTTAAAAAAAATATGCTACTGATATAAAAACAATACCTTTGATTTTTGTTTTTTAAACAAATCCCACAAATAAATTCTAAGTCTTTTTCAAAAGATATTTTAAGATGAAGTTAAATCACTTTTTTTATAAATTATTATTAGTTGTCATATCATTTTTCTGTTTTAAAGGGTTTTCACAAAATTTACTCAATAACGGAAATTTTGAAACAGGTACAGTAATTGGTTTCTTTTCAAATGGTGCCGGTTATGTTCGGCTAACTCCCCCTTTTTCGGGCAACACTAATTCAGGGAATTGGGCTTTAGTTACTAATCCACAATTGATAAATACTGCATCCTTTGTTTCTGTTGGGGATCATACCACTGGAACTGGGATTATGATGGCTATAGATGGAAATACCACTGGTGGTCAACAAAATTTTTGGGAAGCTGGTAATGGTGGGGGTGGTGTTTGTGGATTAACCATTGGTGCAACTTATACTTTTAGTTATTGGATTAGATCAATTTATGGACCAGTATCGGGTACTCCAACTCCAGCTATTATTGGGGTTGATATTTTAAATGCCAATTCAGTTACACTTGTTTCAGGGAGTTTAACAGCACCTCCAACTGCGAATGGTTGGCAGCAAGTGGTTTTCACTTTTAAACCAAATGGTTCTTGTGTTAATATTAAATTATATAATAATAATACTAGTTTTGACGGTAATGATTTTGCAGTGGATGATTTTTCGGTTACCGCTGCACCCTTACCTTTATCATTATCAGTTTCTTTTTCAAATGTTACCTGTCCCAATGCTAACAATGGTTCTATAGTAGTTTCAGGAGTTAATGGAGTGCAACCTTATGTAAATTATTCATTATCTGGTACTGCCTCTCAAACCAATTCAACGGGAATTTTTTCTGGGTTAGCTCCAGGAACTTATGCTGTTTCTGTCTCCGATAGCAATAGTCCTCCATCAGTTGTTACACAATCAAATATTATTATCACTCAACCAGCCAATTTAAATGTAAGTGCTTCACCAACATCTATTTGTGCTGGTAGCCCGACAATTTTATCGGTAAGTGGGAGTGCAAATCCCTATACTTGGACAGCATCTCCAGCTGATCCAACTCTTGTAGCTCCTAACAGTGCTTCACCTACAGTAAGTCCAACTCAACCTACAACCTATACAGCATCATCTACTTCAACTTCGACTTCTACTCAATTAATTACTAATGGTAATTTTTCATCAGGAAATACCGGATTTACTACAGATTATCAATTCTTAACAGTAACTGTTCCAGCTGGTGCGCAACGAACCTATGGTATTGTCACTAATTCGAATAGTTGGTTTGGCGGATTTTCTCCTTGTACGGCAAATGGAGGCTCAGGAAACATGATGGTTGTTGATGGTTCTAACTTAAATGGGGGAAATGACAGAGTATGGTGTCAAACAGTTACTGTAGTTCCTGGGCAGAATTATACGTTTAGTTATTTTATTCAGACAGTAGCTACTCCTAATCCTGCCAATATAGATGTTCTTATCAATGGTGTTTCAATTGGTTCTGCATTAGCTCCAACAACATCTTGTAGTTGGGTGCAAAGAACCTATACTTGGAATTCTGGTGTAAGTACTACAGCACAAATTTGTATGTATGACAGAACAACTACAACTTCTGGAAACGATTTTGCTTTAGATGATATATCATTTACAGGGGCATTAACTTGTAATTTATCAAATTCTGTAACAGTTACAGTTACTCCATCACTATCTCCTACAATCTCATGTGGCATTCCAACAGCTAATTCAGTAACCTTTAATTGGACTACAGTTGCAGGAGCAACTTCTTATATAAGATCTTATAGTATTAATGGAGGTGCATTGGTAAATTTAGGAAGTTTACCTTCACTCAGTCAAACTATTAATGCTTTAAGTCCAGGTGATTCTGTGCAAATTTTTGTCACCCCCGTTGGAACAGGTTGTTTTACGCAATCAACTCAAACTTGCCTTTCGTTGTTACCTTGTTCGCTTCCGAATCCGGTGGCAAGTGTAACGCAGCAACCAACATGTACAATTTCAACAGGAACAATTGTTTTTACAAGTCCATTAAATACAACACCTATTCCAGTTCCGTCCGATTTGTTTATTTCTGAAGTAACCGATGAAAGTACAGGAGCATTATCCTATATTGAAATTTATAACGCAACTGGTGTGTCTAAAAATTTGGTCAATTATAAGTTAAAAATATATAATAACGGGAACCCTGGCCCGTCTTTGAATTGTGATTTTCCATTGGTTGGAACTCTCGCAAATAATGATGTTTATATTGTTTCCATTGGTAGTACTACGAATCAAGATGGAGTAGTCCCAGATTTGGTTGTGAATTTGTGTGCAGGTTTTAATACCAATGATAACATTCGTTTGACCACAAGTACCGATGTAGAAGTTGATTTATGGGGAAGAACAGATGGAGTAGATTTTACACCAGGTAATTTAGATGGCTATACCTACAGAAGATTGGCAAATGCTCCACATCCAAGTTTGATTTGGAATCCAGCAGATTGGTTAGCGTTAGACCCTCAAGATTATACGAATATTGGAACCTATCAATTTGTTATATATGAATATAGTGTTAACGGAAGTAGTTATCAGTCGAGTCCAACTTTTACTGGTTTGGCACCAGGAACTTATAATGTTACCGTTAAAGATATAATTTCTGGTTGTATTTCAAACTCACTTACTTTAGTTGTTACTCCAGTACCATCTGCACCAAATGTCTCAGCTACTACATTTAATCAAGCGGATTGTACCGTTAAATTAATTGGAAATTCGACAAACTTAGGTGTTACCATTACATGGAATGGACCTGGTTTAGTGTTAAATACCCCAAATCCCGGTACTGCTACCCAGTCTGGAACATATACAGTTACTGTTTTTGATCCAGTTTCTGGATGTTCAAGTTCGACTTCTGTAAATGTTACTATTACCCCGCCACCTTCAACAGTAGTTACAATTACGCAACCCACTTGTACAGTCCCAACAGGTTTTATTATAATTACATCACCTTTAGGAGCAAATTTAGAATATAGTATTGATGGAACTAATTATCAAGTAAGCCCATCTTTTCCTAATTTAATACCAGGCACTTATAATGTTTCAGTTAGAGATTTGACTTCAGGATGTATTTCTTCACCAATCCAAAGTACAATAAATCCAGTTCCTAATTTGATTACACCAACATTTAATCCTTTTTCCCCACTTTGCGTTGGTGATACAGCACCAGTATTACCTACAACATCATTAAACGGAATAACAGGAACATGGAATC
>Ga0208853_1000223_pt1 | contig 17035 bp, 17 predicted proteins | sample LakMenEpi03Oct11_FD_150667 | JGI IMG/M metagenome (GOLD analysis project Ga0208853, IMG submission 150667) | Freshwater microbial communities from Lake Mendota, WI - 03OCT2011 deep hole epilimnion (SPAdes) | ecosystem: Environmental > Aquatic > Freshwater > Lake > Epilimnion/Euphotic zone ... | reverse complement strand
TAAATCCCTGTGTGCGGGGTGTGGGTAACTCAGTGAGTGCTGGCACTTTTATAGGAAAGCGCAGGTCAGGCGGGGGTGTATATCCCTAACCCCTGTGTATGAAAGTAATTTGAATGTTCTCAATTAATGAGATTTAAAGTTTTTTAGAAGATAAAAACCCCGACCACATCAGCGGCCGGGGTTTTTATTTTTAATTTTTTACTTAGCGGCAACCACGGAAACGGTAACTGTTGCAACAACTGAATGTGCAAGTGAAACCTTTACTGAGTGATCTCCAGCCTTCTTGATATGTCCAGCAGTTTTGATGCTGTGACGATCGATATCAACGCCTGCGGCGGCTTTTACAGCTGCTGCAATGTCTTTATCTGTGACAGAACCGAATAGGCGACCAGCTGTACCAGCTTTAACGTTGATTGTGATCGTTGCCTTTTCAAGTGATGCCTTTAACTCTTTAGCGTGATCGATATCGCGGACTTCACGTGCAGCGCGAGCGCGACGGATTCCTTCGATCTGCTTTTCGCCACCGAGTGACCATGCGATTGCAACGCCACGTGGCAACAAGAAGTTGCGTGCGTAGCCATCTTTAACAGTTACTACATCGCCGGCTGAACCGACTTTTGGAACTTCGCGAGTAAGGATGAGTTTCATTTTGTCATTCCCCCTTAGCGTGCTGTCGATGTGTAAGGCAAGAGTGCAACTTCACGGCTGTTCTTAACAGCTGTTGCAACCGAGCGTTGGTGTTGTGTGCATGCGCCAGTGACGCGACGAGCGCGGATCTTGCCGCGATCTGAGATGTACTTGCGAAGGGTGGCGATATCTTTGTAATCGATATATGTCACCTTGTCGCGACAGAAGCTGCAAGGCTTCTTCTTGAACTTCTTATTTAGGGCAGCAGCTTTTGCGCCCTTATTCTTCGGTTCCTTGAGGTTCCGGTTATTTCTTGCTCCCATTGTGGTGCTCCTTTTAAGTGGGCCCTAGTTCTTTAGCCAATCTGGATTTTTACCAATTTGGTTTATTACTAGGAATGGATGGATAGGTTTTTAAACTTTTAGAACGGTGGTTCTTCGGAAGTGGTGGTTGCCCATCCGCCGCCTGCACTTGTAGTTGAAGCAGCGGCCCAAGGATCATCGTTAAATGATTCTCCGCCGGTTGCAGCTGGCGCAGCGAATCCGCCACTTGTTCCGCCTGCGCGTTGTGCACGTGTCACCTTTGCAGTTGCGTTACGTAGTGATGGACCAACTTCATCAACTTCTACCTCAAATACTGTGCGCTTTTCACCTTCTTTAGTTTCATAAGAACGCTGCTTCAAGCGACCAGAGAGAATGACGCGCATTCCTTTGGTTAGCGATTCTGCAACGTTCTCAGCAGCTTGACGCCAGATCTGACATTGAAGGAAGAGGCTCTCGCCATCTTTCCATTCGTTTGTTGTCTTATCTAGATAACGAGGTGTTGAGGCAACGCGAAATTTCGCAACGGCCGCACCTGATGGTGTGAAACGAAGCTCGGGATCGTCAACTAGGTTGCCGATCATTGTGATTGTTGTATCTCCTGCTGCCATTTTTTACCTCTTCTCTCAGTTCACTGAGACTTATCTACTGGTGGAGTCCTTGCTTTAAATTATCGTCAACGAGTGACAATTAAGGAGCGACGCTCCCTAACTGTGGATTATTCGGGACGGATAACCTTTGTGCGCAATACCGATTCATTCAAATTAAGTTGGCGATCCAACTCTTTGATTGCGGCTGGTTCGCAGTTCATATCAACAACTGCGTAAATACCTTCGCCCTTTTTCAAGATTTCAAATGACATACGGCGCTTGCCCCAAAGGTCAAGCTTGTTTACTGTGCCACCGCTATCTTTGATGATCTTGAGATATGTCTCAAGGCTTGGTGTGACTGTGCGTTCTTCAAGTTCTGGATCAAGAATGACCATTAATTCATAGTGACGCATGCGTTAACCCGACCTCCTCTGGACTAAGACGGCCACGGTATTTCCGTGACAGGAGGGTTAGTGCTTCAACGTTTTAGCCCCCGAAGGGAGCTTGGCGCTGAAGGGTTAAGGGTACGCGTTGCCGCTTTCAAAGAGAAATTCACGCAGGGATCTGTGGGCAAGAGGCCCCTGAGTACCGCCGGCCAGCCCGCGGCGGACGAAGATCGCGATCAGATAGATAGTGGCGGCTATTCGCAGCAAAGTAATAAGTGCATATCCATAAAGCGGCAGTCCGAATTTTGCACCAGTGACGCTAGCAAGATGTTGCCAAATTGCGATGTGATAAATAACTTCTGCGCCTTGCCAAATCCAAAACGCATGTAAGTCGCGTTTATCTACAAGTGCGATGACGGCAAGTGGAATCAGCCATAAAGCATATTGCGGTGAGTAAACCTTGCTGGCACACATCACGGTTGCTAGAACTATAAAACTTAGCGATGCCAGCGATGGTGTGTTTCGAAGTTCAAATATATAAATTGCGATTGCTGCAAATCCAACTAGTAACAATAAAATTGATAAGTAATTTAAGCTTGGCAAATTACTTCCGAGTGAAGTTAGGGCATACCAAAGTGAGCCCCAATCAGAGCCGCGCGATAAATTTAATTGATAAAAACGGAGCCAACCTTCAGGTGTTGTTAAGTACACCGGTAAGTTAATTGCCGCAAAAGTTAAGGCGGTAATTACTAAATATCGAGCGGAGCTACGCAATTGATTGCGGCGCATAAATATAAATATGATCGGGAAGAGTAAGAAGACTGGCATAAACTTTGTCGAGATTGAAATTCCAAGTGCAAGCGCGCTTAAATCTAATTTCTTCCGATCAAACCAATAGATCGCACCTAACATCGAAATAATTGCCCAGAGGTCCCAATTGATATAGAGCGAGGCAATTCCGGCAGGCGCTAATGGGTACAAGTAGGAAAACTCCGGTCGCCACTTAAAGATTGCTAACGAAATTGCTATAAATATAAGTGCAAGAAAAAATACATTTATATTGAAGTAATTAGTTGTTGCGTTTTCACCACCTGGGGTAATTTGCGCTAGCGCCCACATGATTGCGCCAGTTACGACTGGATATTCAACAGAGTCTGCTCCATTTGCATAGGCCCAATCGCCTTTAGATAAGCCTCTTTCACCAAATAAAGCAGGGATATCTGAATAGCAAGCATGTACATATTGATCAGGTGTTGCCCAACCGGAACTCTCACAGCTGTTGAATTTTGCAAAACTAATTAGCGAGGCAAAAAGTGCAAGAGCAATAATCGCTCTCGTTTTTGCTTGCAACACTTACTTTGGTTTTCTTACTTGTACGCCGCCAGTAGTCATCTCAATCGGTTCTAGGCCTCCAACATTTGCTGGCTCAGGAAAACTCATTTTTGGTTGGCCTTTGAGCGCGCCCTGCATAAATGCAGTCCAAATTCGCGCCGGGAAAGTTCCACCTGTTACTGAGGTTAGGCCACCAATTCCATTTAGCGACTCTGATGCGCTGTCGCGGAAGAGTGCAACCGATGCGGCAAGTTGTGGCGTGTATGCGCTAAACCAAGCAGAAGCATTTGATTGACTTGTTCCGGTCTTTCCGGCTACAGGGCGGCCCAGTTTTAGCGCCGCAGCTCCAGTTCCGCCATTTATGGTTCCTTTAAGTGCATATGTTAAATCTGCCATTACATCTTTAGAAAACACTTCCTGGGTTTGCGATTCACCTTCGAAGAGAACGCCTTTATTGGGTCCTGTTACCGAAGCGATTAAGTAAGGCTTTGAGTAGATGCCTTGCGCGGCAAATGTTGCATAAGCACTAGTTACATCCATTACGTGAGGACTAGCCACACCCAACACAACAGATGGTGAAGGAACCATTGCAATTGATTCAGGGATTCCGGCACGACGTGCGACATCTACAACTTTTTCGAGCCCTGCAAACTGTCCTAGTGGGACAAATACGGTATTTACAGAGTGTTTAGTTGCTTCCAGTAAATCAATCTGGCCCCAACCTTCATTGCCGTAATTGGAAACTTCATATGGCTTACCAAGATCATCAAATGTTTGCGGTGAATCGCCATTCCACATTGAGGTGAGCGGAATTCCAGCCTCAAGCGCTGCAATTATTGCAAAGGGTTTAAAAGTAGAGCCGGCTAGCGCAATTGACTGTGTTGCATCGTTTAATTGGCGCTCTAAGTAATCAGCTCCACCATACATTGCAATTATTTCTCCCGTGCCAGGACGAATTGCAGCGAGTCCGATATGTAAATTATCAGGCGCTTTCTTTGGATAAAGCCTTGTTACTGCATCTACTGCTGATTGTTGCGCCCGTTGATCTAACGTGGTTTTAATGACCAGTCCACCAACTAGAAGTTGATCTTCGCTAAATCCGAGTTTGCCCATCTCTTTTTGCACTGCCGCAACTATGTGACCTTTAGGACCACTTAGTTGTCCGGATTTAGTTCGTGGCGTAACGGTTGGGAATTTTGTCTTGGCTGCTTCCTCGGGAGTTATCCATTCCTTATCAAGCATTCCATTAATTACATATTGATATCTATTTTTTAAACGTTCTTCGTTCTCTTTAGAAAGCGAAGGATCGTAATATCCAGGTGAGCGCAAAATACTTGCGATGACAGCTATCTGCGATAGAGATAACTGGTCTACATTGCGATTGAAATATTGTTGTGATGCTGTTTGCACGCCGTAGGAACCGCGGCCAAAGTAAATAGTGTTGAGATAGTTTTCTAGGATTTGATCTTTGGAGAGTGAGTTTTCCAGCTTTAAGGAGATTACAAGTTCTCTAATTTTTCGCTGAATCGTTCGACTTGGTGACAAGAAAGCAGTCTTGGCATATTGCTGCGTGATTGTGGATCCACCTTCGGCATTAAGCGAACCTGACTTTAAATTATTTAGGAGCGCGCGCGAAATTCCTGTAATGCTAAATGCTTTATTTGAATAAAAATTGCGGTCTTCAGCAGCCATCACGGCATTTCGTAAATCAAGTGGAATTTTCGCAAGTGGAAGAATTTGGCGATTCTGCGAACCGATTCGACCAATTTCCTCCCCATTTGAATATTGAATGATTGTGGATTGACTATTTACATAAGCATTTGGATCCGGAATAGAAACGGTAAACCAGGCAAATGCAAAAAGTGTTGAGCCTGCAATAAAGCCAAAGCCGGCCAGGAAAATGGCGGCGCGAATAAGCTTTCTGCGGATCATTTCTAAAGGTTACCCTTTAACCCAATCTTCATCTTCCAGGGTGCGCACTCGACGGGGTGGCTTTCTCTCGGATCCATCACCTAATAGGTAGGAGGCGCAGAGATGGTTCCAGGAGCAATCGCGGCAGACTTCGACGATATACACCGCGAATTCTCCGAATTCTTTCTCCATTTCGAGTAATTCAATTTCAGTCTTAATGCGACCTGAGAATTGACCTAGTTGATCGCCGAATGTGTAACGCAGTTCAACTAAGGAATCTTTTTTACAGACTGGACACTTGCGTGAAGTTTTTTCACCGTGGTATTTCGCCGCCCTAATTAAATATGGATCAGCATCGCAGGCATCTACAACCCCGCGAAACAACGCCAATAAGGTGGCGCGCTTATCGAGTGAATAATCGATGAACGCTCGTCTAGATTTCATAATAGGAGAAGGATAAACCCCTTTTGAGTACTTCGCCCGACTACCCTTTAACTATGAACGTCTGGCAACTCTTAACAGATCGTAAATTTTCACGGTTGTTACGAGTTCGCTGGACCGGCCAAATGACCGATGGGGTTTTTCAAAGCGCTCTGGCATCTTTTGTTATCTTCTCTCCCGAACGCCAAGCCGACGCCTTAAGCGCCGCGCTTGCATTTGCGGTTGTACTGCTTCCATATTCAATAGTTGGACCATTTGTTGGAACGATTCTAGATCGAGTTTCCAGGCAGCGGGCAATTGCATATTCAAATTTAGCTCGTGCAACAACGCTTACTGTGGTTTCATTTTTGATCTTCGAAGGACAGACCGGGATTGAATTAACGATATTTGTTTTGGTGGCATTTGGTGTTAATCGTTTAATTCTCGCTGGGCTCTCTGCCGGCATACCTTTAATGATTGAAAGCAAATCGTTAATCACTGCAAATGCTTTAGCGGTGACCGGTGGTTCTGTATGTGTAGTTCTGGGCGGCGGTATTGGGTTGGGTCTGCGCCGCTTATTAGATGGTGTAACCACTGCAGATCACGCCGATGGATTCATAATCTTGGCTGCTGCATTCGGCTATCTCCTTGCCGCGCTCTTCGCTGCAACTTTAAAGAAGTGGGAGATTGGTCCGCTTGAACACGAAATCAAGAACGCAAGTTTTTCACAAGGCTTAATTGAGATGCGCGAGGGAATTAAATTCCTGAGACAAAATATTGATACAGCGCGTGGAATTGGCGCAGTCGCTGTGCACCGTGGCGGGATAACTGCCTTAACTTTGATTGCTTTGTTATTAGAAAGAAACACCTTTCACGATCCTGCCGATAATGAAGCGGGACTAGCGGGGCTAAGTTTCACTCTTTCTATCGCGGCATGTGGGTTTGTAGTTGGTGCAGTTATCGCTCCGTACGGTGTAAAAAGAGTTGGAAGACATCGTTGGATGAGGTTTGCAATGGTCGCGAGTACTTTAGGCCCGCTCTTTATTGTTTTTACTCGCACACCACTCACCTTGGCTTGCGCCGCTTTTGTCACCGCTTTATTTGGTCAGAGTTTAAAAGTAACCAACGATGCCTTGGTGCAATCAAAAATTGATGACATTTATCGCGGTCGAGTTTTTTCTGTCTACGATGTGGTTGTTAACGGAGCAATCGTTTCGGGAGCGGTTTTCGCGGCGCTATTGCTCCCGAATTCCGGAGATGCATTCTTAGTTCCGTTAATAGTGGCGGTCTTGTATTTAACCGCGGGTCTGCGCTTACTTCGTGGAGGGGTTTTCTTTGCTCCACCAGTCAAGTAACTCTTTCGTCGCACGCTCTTGACCAAGTGGGCCATTCTCTAAACGTAGCTCTAAGAGAAAATCTAACGCTTTACCTACCGCGGCAGATGGTTTGATATTTAACAACTCCATTACTTGTGCGCCATCTAAATCTGGTCTAATCCTTGAAAGCTCTTCCTCTTCCATTAATTTCGCGATGCGTGCTTCCAGGCTGTCGTAAACCTTCGCTAAACGTTCGGCCTTCTTTAAGTTGCGCGTGGTGCAATCGGCGCGAGTCAGAACGTGTAAATGAACTAATAAATCTCCGGCGTCACGGACATATCTACGCACAGCAGAATCTGTCCATTCCCCATCGCCATATCCATGAAAACGAAGGTGCAGGGCAACTAAAGTTTCCACTTGATCGATTGTCTCGCCAGCAAAACGGAGCGCTTTTAAGCGAGATTTCGCTAAGCGCGCCCCAACAATTTCGTGATGGTGAAAAGAAACCCCGCCGCCAGCAATCAAGCTGCGCGTCTTTGGTTTGCCAATATCGTGCAAAAGCGCAGCAAGGCGATTTACTAAATTGGGCCCGCCTAAACGATCTTCAAGTGTAATCGCTTGCTCAAGTACGGTGATGGAATGCTCATAAACATCTTTGTGGTGGTGGTGCTCATCGATTTCTAGGCGTAACTTCGGTATTTCAGGTAAGACTATTTCGGCAAGACCAGTTTCGACCAAGAGGGTTATGCCTATTCTAGGTCTGCTCGACATTAACAATTTTGTAAATTCGTCTCGGATTCGTTCTGCGGAAATAATTGAAATTCGCCCTGCCATATCTTTCATTGCCTGCAAAACATCAGGTGCAATTTCAAAACCTAATTGGCTTGCAAAACGTGCCGCGCGCATCATGCGCAGCGGATCATCCGAAAATGAATTTTCTGCAGTATTTGGTGTGCGCAGAATTTTCTGTGCTAAATCTGCTAAACCGTTAAATGGATCTATAAATTCCGGAACTTCGGTGGTTAATTCAAGAGCCATCGCATTAACCGTAAAATCGCGTCGCGATAGATCTCCTGCAATGTTTTCGCCATAGCTAACTTCTGGTTTGCGGCTTTGCGGATCGTAACTTTCACTGCGATAAGTAGTTACTTCAACTGTTGTGTCACCGCGTTTTCCTGCGACGGTTCCGTATTCAATTCCTGTTTCCCAGATATTTTCTGCCCAAGTTTTTAATATCTTTTTTGTATCTTCTGGTTTTGCATTTGTTGTGAAATCTAAATCGTTACCGAGGCGCCCAAGTAAGGCATCACGTACTGGGCCGCCGACAAGTGCGAGTCGAAATCCTTGTGCGGCAAAGCTTTGGGCAAGTGAACTTGCCAGCGGCGCGCGTTCAATGAGCGAGGCGATCGCAACTTCTCCTGCGGCTCCTAATGCACTCGTCACAATAGGTAAGGTTAGAGCAGTACCCTTGCTCTATGACCCCGGCACCTGGTGCGGGCAGCGAAGGTACGAAGAAAAAGCGGAGGCGCAAGCGCCCCCCACATCGCGCCCCACTTACAAAAGATTCATCTTCCCCCGGCGCTACTGCGCCTGCAGATGCATCCCCCAAGCGTCCAAAACCTGCTCCGAAGAACTATGCCAAGCGCGTTGATGAAGTCTCGGCTGGTGGATTGGTTATTGATCACAGCGGGAAAAATGGTCTTTTAATTGGTCGTATTGACCATAAAGATTCATCTGGTCAGAGAATCTTGTGGTCGCTACCAAAAGGACATATAGAAGAAGGTGAGACTCCGGAACAGGCCGCATTACGCGAAGTTGCTGAAGAAACCGGCATTGAATCTGCGATTGAGAGATCACTTGGAGTAATTGATTTCTGGTTCATGGCCGGTGGCAAGCGCATCCATAAAACTGTTCACCACTATCTATTCCGCGAAACTGGCGGCAAATTAGCTGCACAAGAGAGTGAAGTCGATGAGGTTGGTTGGTTTCCTTTATCTGAAATAGTCGAACGTTTGGCATATCCTGATGAAAAGAAATTAATTGCCCGCACAGATGCATCTGCAGAGTTGGCAGAACAATGAGGAAATTTGGATTTATCTCGTTAACTCTATTTCTGCTTTTCGGATTCCTGCCACAAGCCACCGCTAGCAATTCTGTAATTACTTTGGTTAATAAGCCGCATCAATTATTCGATGGCACTTTCTTAAATGATGATTTGGCGACCGACTTATCTCCGACGGGTTCACTTGGTAAAGCGGTAGAGCAGAAGCGCACTGGGATAAGGACTTGGGTAATTGATGCTGCACTTTTAGATGAAGTTGCAGATATGGCTAATGGGTATGTGTTAAAAAATGAGGCAACTCCGACTGGTGAATTAATTGCTAAAGAGTGGATGGCCCGTTTACTACTTGCAACATCAGGTGATCGAATAATTGTTTTGCCGTATGGAAATCCGGATGTGGCGTTAGCTAAGAGACTCGCACCGAGTGAACTTCGTCTTTATTCTGCATATGCATACGAAAGAGCGTCCTTTCATTTAAATCGAAGGATTGCCGAGGAAAATAGTGATCTTTCGGATTCTGGTACCTCTGATCTCAGTGGGCCGCTGCGGAAGAAATACACCCAAAGCCGTCAAGCGCTGACCTCGCTTTCTTCAATTGTTAAGGCCCCCGAATTGCAAGCGCTGCGCGCCAAATTAGCTGTACTGCTCTCCCCTTCATTAAATAACGAGGAGCAAAGAATTTTCTCTTACAACGCTGATGCAGCTGTTGCGGATACTGTAAATAGGTTACGAATTACGGGTGGTAAATATCAGATCGCCTCAAAAACCGGGAAGTTGCCAGTCACGGTGATAAATGACTTTAGCGTTCCGGTCACCGTAAATATTAAATTTATGGCCTCAAATTCGCGTCTTCAAGTTTCAAATATTACTGGGCTGCAAATACCTGCAAACTCTCGCACCCAATCAGCCATGCCGTTTTCAGTTATTGCACCAGGGGCCACAACGATTGTTGCACAAATTACCAACACTGATGGAAGAGTTATTGGTAAATCTTCCAGGTTGGCAATTAACCTCACTATCTTTGATTCGAAAGTCACTGGCTTCACAATTGGCGCGGCGGTTCTGTTATTTATTGCTGCATTGACCCAAACTATTCGCAGGGTAAGGAAGGGGCGCAATGAAGAACAATGATCTCTTCCGCGCTTCCGGCGTTATGGCGATTGGCACAATTCTTTCGCGAATTACTGGATTCTTCCGCGCAATATTGGCTGTAGCTGTTCTTGGCACTGCTCTATTGGCTGACTCTTACAACGTGGCAAACACCATGCCAAATATTTTATATAACTTATTAGTTGGTGGCGCGCTAACCGCAATTTTTGTGCCACAACTTGTTAGATCTTTCTCTGATGAAGATGGCGGACACGGTTTCGCGTCTCGTTTAGTTACGACAATTTCTGGAATTCTCTTACTGCTGGTTTTGGTCGGTGTAATTTTTGCACCTGCTTTGGTGCGTCTCTACGCCCCAGAGTTTGCGACAACTGGTTTTGAAAAAGAATTTTCGATCGCGGTTGCTTTCACTCGCTATTGCCTTCCCCAAATATTCTTTTTAGGGCTATTTACTATGCTCGGACAGGTAGCGAATGCTCGCGGTTCTTTTGCACCTCTTATGTGGGCGCCGATCGCCAATAACCTGGTTGTGATTGCAGTCTTCGCGGGTGTCTTGATTATGCAGAATAGTTTGTCGGTTGAAAACATCACTGATGGACAGATACAACTTTTGGGCTGGGGAACAACCCTCGGAATCGTGGTGCAAGCGTTGATTTTAATTCCGGTTGTAAAGCGATCCGGTATTCGCCTGCGGCCAATCTTTGGAGTTGCTGGTTTAGGTAAGTCATTTTCTCTGGCTGGCTGGACCTTGGTTTATGTCCTCATCTCTCAAATCGGTTATTTGATTACAGTTAATGTTGCAACTAGCGCCGCGGTCCGCAGCGCACAGGCCGGTATATCAACTGGTGTTGGCTTTACGCCTTTCACTGCTGCTTATTACATAATGTTGTTGCCGTATTCCATTGTGACTATATCAATAGTTACCGCACTTTTGCCGCACCTTTCTAAGTTGGCTATTGATAAAAACGTTAATGAAGTTAAGAAACAACTGATTCGTGCGATTCGCATGTGTGGCGTAGTTACCGTGCCGAGTTCGGTTGCTTTCTTATTATTCGGTTCATTAATGACTGAAGTTCTCTACTTTGGAATTTCACTGGAAGATTCTCGATACATTGGTTATGTACTCTCTGCTCTCAGTTTGGGTCTTGTGGCATTTTCAATAAACCTTGTGTTGATTCGCGGCTTTAATGCTTTTGAAGACACAAAAACTCAGGTGATTTCAATTTTGATTATAAATATTGTTTCTTCTGCGCTTGCATATTTATTCCTAGCCACTTTAGAGAATGAACACGTAACCATCGGGCTTGGCTTGGCCTTTTCAATCAGTTATATAGTTGGTTTGTTTATTACAATCGCACTTTTGCGCAGACATATTGGAAAATTTGAGTACTCGCACTTTCTCGGACAGCATCTGCGCCTATATTTAGCATCTTTCTCAGCGATGCTTCCTTTCTTTGCTATCGCACTCTTCTTTGGCTGGGTAAGTGATGATGCTCAGCCAATAATCGGTGTTTTAAGGTTGGTGTTTGTCCTGGTTGGTGGTGGAGCAGGTTTCTTATTACTAGGGCACGCATTTAAGATAACTGAGATAGCCGCTCTTAAAGAGTTCGCAATCTCACTATTGCGCAAACGTAAGTCATCTCGCAAAAGATAAGTAGAAGTGGATACTCTGAGCACATGGTAAGAAATCTTGTAATAGTCGGCTCTGGTCCTGCTGGATATACAGCTGCAATCTATGCCGCGCGCGCTCAGTTAGATCCAGTTATCTACGAAGGCTCTGTTACCGCAGGTGGTGCGCTAATGAACACGACTGAGGTGGAAAACTTTCCAGGATTTGTTGATGGCGTAATGGGTCCAGATTTAATGGACAGTATGCGCAAACAAGCTAAGCGTTTTGGTGCAGAACTAATCACTGACGATGTTGTTGAAATGGATTTATCGGGCGAAATTAAAATTATTAAAGATGGTTCAGGAAATACCGTGCAAGCCAAGGCGGTTATTTTGGCGATGGGATCAGCGTATAAAGAGATTGGTTTAACCAATGAGAAGCGCCTATCAGGTCGTGGCGTCTCTTGGTGTGCAACCTGCGATGGTTTCTTCTTCCGCGATCAAGTAATTGCTGTCGTAGGTGGTGGAGATTCCGCAGTTGAAGAAGCAACTTTCTTAACTAAATTCGCCTCAAAGGTTGTATTGATTCATCGCCGTGATTCATTGCGCGCATCTAAAATTATGGCCGAGCGTGCACTATCGAATCCTAAGATTGAAATGTTGTGGAACACAGAAGTCACGGATGTTCTTGGCGCGGATAAAGTTGAAGGTTTGCAATTGCGTAACACTGTAACCGGCGAAGAATCTAAACGAGATTTCACCGGTTTATTTGTTGCTATTGGACATATCCCGCGGAGCGAACTTGTCTCATCACAAGTTACTTTGAATGAAGAAGGTTATGTCGCTGTTGATGGACGCTCAACGCGTACCAACTTAAATGGTGTTTTTGCGTGTGGAGATCTAGTCGATTTCACCTACCGCCAAGCGATTACTGCCGCAGGCTCAGGCTGTCAGGCTGCCCTTGATGCTGAAAAGTTCCTTTCGCACTAGTAGGCTTCAAATATTAAATCTTAAAGTTAACTATTAAAGTCATAAAGGGAGTAAAGATGAGTGCAGGTAAAGTCACAGCAGCCAACTTCGACGAAGTGGTTCTTAAGAGCAGCAAGCCAGTTCTTGTTGATTTTTGGGCTGAATGGTGTGGCCCTTGCCGCGCAGTTGGACCAATCTTGGATGAGATCGCCAACGAACACGGTGAAAAACTAACAATTGTGAAGTTAAATACTGATGAAGAGTCAGCAATCGCCATTAAATATGGAGTTACATCAATTCCAATGTTAAATGTTTATGTAAATGGTGAAGTTGTAAAGACCATTATTGGTGCCAAACCAAAACCAGCTCTTCTTAAAGAGCTAGAAGCTTTCATCTAATCAACTCGTTGAATTAGGTTAAATATGAAAGAACTATCTCCTGATGAGATCCGTTCTTTTCAGCAAGAGCGTGGACTCCACATTACGGGTGAGTTAAACGATTCAACTCGGCGTGCGCTGGAAGAAGCGCGCTGGAAATTAGGAGATCGCTCACTTAATTTGCAACCTTCTCCAATGATGCGTGGTGATGATGTTGCTGCGCTTCAAGCTCGTTTAACGGAAATGGGTTTTAACGCTGGACGTGTTGACGGTATTTTCGGTGAACGCACCGAATCTGCAGTTAAAGAGTTTCAGAAATCTGTCGGGATAAAAGTTGACGGTAAATGCGGCCCCGCAACAATTATCGCTTTAATTCGTTTAACTAAAATTGTTTCAGGTGGTGCGCCTGCGCAATTGCGCGAGAACGCCGCGCAACGAAATCGTGGCCCCGCACTTGCCAATAAAGTTATAGTGATTGATCCAGCATTTGGTGAAACTGAAGCAGAAATTGTTTATGACATTGCCCAACGTTTAGAGGGTCGTTTGTTGGCTCTTGGCGCTAGCGTTTTTCTCACACGTGGTCCTCGAAACGTACTAACCGAAAGTCAGATCATCTCTTTCTCCAATAAAAATAGCGCTGATCTTGTAATTTCATTACATACAGATAGCCATAAGAATTCATCAGCACACGGTGTATCAACTTATTTTTACGGAAGTGATGCACACGGAATTCATTCAATAGTTGGAGAAAGGTTCGCTTCCCTTGTACAGCGCGAAATTTGTGCGCGTACCGATCTTCTAAACTGTCGCACTCACGCCAAAACCTGGGATGTACTTCGCTTGACTCAAGCCCCGGCGGTTCGCGTTGATTTGGGATACCTGACTAATGAAGGCGATGCCGCTCGTTTAGCTCGTCCTGATTTTCGTGACACTTTGGCTGAGGCATTTATAATCGCCATCCAACGCCTTTATTTATCGGCTGAAGATGATGCTAAAACAGGAACGTTACGTTTATCTGACCTACGAAGCGCAGGGATACGTCGCTAGTTTTAATCGGTTCGCGCTCCTATGTGAGCATGTGGGAGACTTCATCTTATGTCTGACGTATCAGTCCGCTTTCAAACGGGTGCTCCGCAACATCTGGAGCAACGTTTTGCTACGCGCGCTGCAGGAATGTTGCCATCAGAGATTCGTTCACTCTTCGCAGTTGCGTCACGACCTGAAATTGTTTCACTAGCTGGTGGAATGCCAAATCTTTCTGCGTTGCCGATGGAGATGATGGCAGGTGTTGTAAAAGATTTGATTTTAACAAATGGGGCAGAAGCGCTTCAGTATGGAAGTGGCCAGGGGCACCCGAAGTTACGTGAACAGATCTGCGATGTTATGGCGCTGGAAGGTATCCGCGCTAATCCGGATGACATTGTTGTAACAACTGGTTCGCAACAGGCTTTAGATTTAATTTCGCGAATTTTTATCGATCCAGGTGATGTAGTTCTTGTTGAAGCGCCTTCTTATGTTGGAGCGCTCGGAACATTTAGACAATATGAAGCATCTGTTGTCCACGTTGAAATGGATATGAACGGTTTGGTGCCAGATTCTTTGCGCGCTGCGATTAAATCGGTGCGCGCCGCCGGACGTAAAATTAAGTTTTTATATTTGATCCCTAACTACCAAAATCCAACTGGAGTTTTACTCCCAGCCGATCGCAGAACTGAAATTCTCTCAATCTGCCGTGAAGAAGGCATTTTTGTCGTCGAAGATAACCCTTATGGTCTATTAGGTTTTGATCGCCCTTCACCAAATGCGATGCGCGCAGAAGATTCTGAAAATGTTATTTACTTAGGTTCATTCTCTAAAACAATTGCATCGGGTTTACGTATTGGTTGGGCGCTTGTCCCACCATCTCTTAAAGATAAGTTAGTGATTGCATCCGAATCCTCAATTCTCTGCCCTTCAAACTTTACGCAGTTAACGATCTCTAGTTATCTGGCAGATCAACCTTGGCGTGATCAGATTGCATCTTTCTGTGAGTTATATAAGGTGCGCCGCGATGCCATGCTTGAATCACTCGAAGAGTATTTTCCTAAAGAAGCTACTTGGACTAAACCAGGTGGCGGATTCTATGTTTGGGTTAATTTGCCGCCAGAAATTGATACTAAAGCGATGATGCCTAAGGCGATCGTTGCCAAGGTCGCTTATGTGCCCGGAACCGCTTTCTATGCCGACGGATTTGGCTCTTGGTCAATGCGTCTGTCTTACTGCCATCCAACTCCTGAGCGAATTCGTGAAGGTGTTAAAGCACTCGGTGGCATTGTTAAGCAGGAAATGTCGCGCCGCGGTTCTGAACTTAAGTAACTTTACTTTCCTTCGATTAAGTCAACGATCCGCTGCAGATCTTCGCGTCCAGCAAATTCAATAACAATCTTTCCTTTACCACCCACGCCTTGCACGCTAACTCGCGTATCTAAATAATCACTGAGTAGCTCTGCTGCTGCCAAAGTTTCACCACTAGCCGCACCTTTTGTAGTTTTACCTGAGCCGCTTTTTTTCTTTGGGGAATGGATTGCCACTGCCTCTTCGGTTGCTCTAACACTTAAGCCTTCTGCAACGATTCGCCCCGCAAGTCTTTCGATCTCTGCTTCATCTGTTAGGCCGAGTAGTGCGCGCGCATGTCCTGCAGAAATTACCCCTGCTGCCACCTTGCGTTGCACCGACAAAGGTAAATTCAGTAAACGCATTGTGTTGGAAATTAGTGGGCGTGATCTTCCCAATTTTGTTGCTAGCTCTTCATGTGTGCAGTTAAAGTCGGTGAGAAGTTGTGCGTAAGCAGCGCCTTCTTCAAGTGGGTTTAATTGACTGCGGTGAATATTTTCAATTAAAGCTTCACGAAGTAATTCGTTATCTGGTGTCTGGCGAATAATTACTGGGATGGTTTTTAAGCCGGCAGCTTTTGCGGCGCGGAAGCGGCGCTCTCCCATAACCAATTCATATTTACCGGCAGATGTTTGGCGAACAACCGGTGGTTGCAAAATACCAATCTCTTTAATTGAGGCAGTTAACTCATTTAACGCTGTTTCATCAAATACTGAACGTGGTTGACGCGGGTTAGGTGAAATTGAATCAATAGAAACTTCGTTCTGTTGTGCAACTTCATTTCCTGCAACTGTTAAGGATGTTGGAATTAGTGAATCTAGATTTGTTCCGAGCCCGCCACGTTTTGCACTCATGCAATTTCTCCATCGCGCTTGTAATGAATATTTACTACATTTGAATCGAATTTGATTTCTTCTTTAGGTTTTCCGCGTTCTGCTATTTCGCGGGCTACCTGCATATATGCAATCGCACCCGGGGATAAAGGGTCGTAAGTCATTACCGTTTGGTTATAGGAAGGTGCTTCTGAAACACGCACTGCGCGCGGGATTGGGATATCAATTAACTCTTTCGGAAAGTGCGAACGAACATTTGCGGCGACATCATTTGATAATCGGGTGCGGCCATCAAACATAGTTAAAACAATTGTTGATAGATCTAAATTAGCGTTAAGTCTTTTCTTTACTACGCCATATGTTTCAAGAAGTTGTGACAAACCTTCGAGTGCGTAATATTCTGTTTGAATTGGAATTAATAGTTCGCGCGCTGCAGCAAGTGCGTTAATTGTTAACAAGCCAAGTGATGGTGGGCAATCAATAAAAACGTAGTCATAATTTGGCGAAATTTCCGCCAGCGCTTCTTTTAACCGCAATTCTCGCGCAACCATAGAAACTAAATTAACTTCCGCATTTGCAAGTGATGAATTCGATGGGATGCAATCAAGGGATGGAAACCCTGCAACTTTTTGAACAACTGATGTAATTGGCTCTTCGCCCATTAAAACGTCGTAGATACCTGCGGTATCACGGTGTGGAACACCGAGAGCGGTGCTGGCGTTGCCCTGTGGATCTAAATCAATTACCAATACTCGAAGACCACCCATTGACAGGGCGGCGGCGATATTTACTGTGGTGGTGGTC
>Ga0208853_1000221_pt1 | contig 17194 bp, 5 predicted proteins | sample LakMenEpi03Oct11_FD_150667 | JGI IMG/M metagenome (GOLD analysis project Ga0208853, IMG submission 150667) | Freshwater microbial communities from Lake Mendota, WI - 03OCT2011 deep hole epilimnion (SPAdes) | ecosystem: Environmental > Aquatic > Freshwater > Lake > Epilimnion/Euphotic zone ... | reverse complement strand
ATCGTTCCGGGAATCACGCTCTACGAGCTTTTAGGCAACCCGGAAATTATCGGTCCAGACTTTTGCCCGTTCCATACGGCGATGGCTACTGGGGCTGAGAGTTCGAGCATTCTGCACGATCGCCTCAATCGTTATTTTCAGGTGCATGTTGCCCCGGTGGTGTCATCCTCTCTGCCGTCTTCGGGAGTCGTTGATCATGATCCTGTTTTAAGTGAGGGGGGCGAGGTTCCCAAACATCTGATCGTGACGCTGGGTGACGTAACGAAAGAACTTCTTCAGCAGCAGAAACTAGCCGCCATTCATAAGGCAGGCAGGGAGTTAGCGGATTTACGCCCGACCGAGATCTTTATGATGGAGGTCGATGATCGCATTGAGCTTTTGAAAGAGAATATTCGACATTACCTGAGGGACCTACTGAATTTTGAGGTGATCGAGATACGCCTTCTCGAACATGCCACAGGAAATCTCGTGCCACTACTTAGCGTCGGTATCGACCAGGCTGCTGCCGATAGGAAATTGTTTGCCCAACCACGGGGCAACGGGATCACGGGTTATGTTGCAGCCAGTGGGATGAGTTACATCTGTCAGGACGTTGTTAACGACCCGCTTTTTATTCCGGGTGTTGCCGATTCGAAAAGCTCATTGACAGTCCCCCTGATTCTTCACGACCAGATCTTGGGGACGATCAATGTAGAGAGTTTCGAAGTCGATGCTTTTTCAGATAGCGACCTGCAGTTTCTGGAGATCTTCGCCCGCGACGTGGCTTTTGCATTGAATACGCTTGAGTTGTTGGTTGCCCAGAAGGCCAATACGGCGCAGCAGAGTTGCGATGCGATCCACAGTGCTGTCGCGCTGCCCGTCGACGAAATTCTCAATGATGCTGTCAATGTCATGGAGGGTTATATTGGTCATCAGGGTGAGATCGTAGATCGCCTCCGTCGGATCTTGAAAAATGCCAGGGATATCAAGCAGACGATCCAGCAAATCGGCCAGCGGATGACTCCTCTCGAGGCAGTTCCAGTTGGGATGAAATCGGAGCACCACGCTCTATTGGCGGGCAAACGCATCTTAGTTGTTGACGAGGACCATTCCGTACGAGATGACGCTCACCGCTTGTTGGAACGATATGGCTGTATTGTTGAAACGGCGCATGAGGGTAAAGAAGCTGTCATGATGGTCAGGGGCAGCGGCGGCGATGGAAGTTACGATGTGATCATCAGCGATATCAAGCTTCCGGACTTCAGCGGTTATCAACTGATGTGTCGGTTGAGTGAGATAATGACCCGAGTGCCGATGGTCTTAATGACCGGATTTGGTTACGACCCCGGTCATTCGATCGTAAAAGCCCGACAGGCCGGGCTCCATCCCAAGGCAGTCCTGTTTAAGCCGTTCCGTCTCGATCAATTGATTGATGTAGTGGAAACTATCCTAGAGGTCAATCGTAAGGAGGCGGCCGTCTAACAGACTCGTCAGTCGCAGCACGGGGAGTGATCCTCTTGAAGTGCTTTCAACGACCGTTTTCGTGGCCTTGCTTGGGGCCGGAGCGGCTTTGGCTAGAGGCCATCTTTTAATTCTTCAGCCCGCCACAGGGAGCGGAGTATCTGATGCGGTGCAATAGGATTCATTCTTCTTGGCCCGTTGGTCTCAGCGTTTCGATTCCCCCGGTCGAAAAACTCTTTGCGTGCAAACCTTTACGAAGTTGAAGCAAATCACCACCTCTCGTCCGCAAAGGGTGACAGTGCTTGTTTAGTGAGTTACTTTAGGTGTGTGAAACAATGGTTTCTGATATTTCGTTGAACCATCGTTGCGGCTCGGATTTCGCATCGCTTGCCAATAAAGGAAACGTTTCCCTTCTAATGCCTGCTATAGTTTTCGAACTATTTGCCAATGAGTAGATCGGGCATGAGAACCGGCCGATTTTGTTGATTTGTTGCTGATTAGCAGGTTTTACTAATTTCGTGGCGAACTCAATCACCGGTTCGCGGATTAAAAACTCGGTCTGTGTCTCTCTCCTTTGAATACCACCATAGTCGCCGATCCGGATCTGTTGGTGTGTCAACGTTAACTGATGGTTCCTTGCATGGAAAATAGAGCGAACGATACCAACTTGATGTCGCTTAACGTCTGGGCTCGAGATTTGCTTTCCGGTTTGGTGGTATTTCTCGTCGCCATTCCCTTGTGCCTTGGGATTGCGTTGGCTTCGGGCGCGCCTTTATTTTCAGGGATTCTTGCCGGGATTGTCGGTGGTTTGGTCATCGGCATCCTGAGTGGTTCTCACACCAGCGTCTCCGGACCAGCGGCAGGTTTAACCGCCGTTGTCGCTTCGCAAATCGGCGCCCTGGGGTCCTTCCAGGCTTTTCTCCTAGCGGTGGTCGTTGGTGGGTTGATTCAGATCGTGCTCGGCTTGGCGAGGGCCGGTTTTATCGCGGCGTTTTTTCCTTCGAGTGTTATCAAGGGACTGCTGGCGGCGATTGGGGTAATCCTGATCATTAAACAAACGCCTTACATGCTCGGACTAGCAAAGGCGGTATCCAGCTCATCGGAATCAGCACCTGTTTCCCATCCGAATGTATTTACACAGATCGCGGAAATGTTTAGCGGCGATCCGAATCTGGTCGCGATGAATATTGGTATCTGTTCGATGTTCTTCTTGTTAGCGTGGGATAGGATACCGCGACTCAAGAAATCGTTGATTCCCGCCCCACTGATTGTTGTAGCGATTGGCGTATTTGTGGAGTGGATGCTGACGTCGGGTGGGGGCGAAGGTGTTGGAGCTGCTCGGTTGGTGAAGGTTCCCGTCATCGGAAGCTTTCGGGAAGTCTCGGCCTTTTTGACGCTGCCAGACTTCGGCCAAATCGCAAACGCGCAGATCTACCTCGCTGGCCTCACCCTCGCAATTGTGGCGTCCTTGGAGACGTTGTTAAATTTAGAGGCGGTCGACAACTTGGATCGCAAGCAAAGGGTCTCCCCGCCAAATCGTGAACTTTTTGCGCAAGGGGTTGGTAATGTCGTTTCAGGTCTGGTGGGGGGATTGCCGGTTACCAGCGTCGTGATTCGAGGAACCGTTAATGTCGGTGCTGGTAGTGAATCAAAGCTTTCGGCAATATTTCATGGACTGTACCTTGCTGCAGCGGTCTTTTTCTTGCCAACGCTACTGAATTTAATCCCATTGTCTTCGCTGGCTGCGGTGTTGCTGGTCACCGGTTTCAAGTTGGCAAGTCCGAAATTGATGATGCAGTTGTGGTCGCAAGGGCGTAGCCAATTTATACCCTTCATCATCACTTTGATTGCCATTGTCGGCACTGACCTGCTCATCGGGATAATGGTTGGGCTTTCTGTCGCTTTAACCTTCATCCTCTATAGCAATTACAAACGCCCAGTCCAAATGATTGTTGAGAAGCATTTGGGTGGGGAGTTGTATCATTTGCAATTGGCTAATCAGGTAAGCTTTCTTAACCGAGCGGCTCTTGATCGGACGCTCAACGCAATACCCAAGGGTGCACATGTTTTGATCGACGCTTCGACCACCGCTTATATCGACCCGGACATTTTGTCACTGGTAAAGGATTACCAAAAAAAGATCGCGCCAGCTCGGGAGGTTGAGGTCAGTTTGCGAGGTTTCCAGCCTGCGTATGAAATGCACGATTCGATACAGTATGTCGATTTCTCAACTCGTGAGATGCGGCAGTCTTTAACGCCAGCGAAAGTCCTCAAGGTACTGGCAGATGGTAATCAGCGTTTTCGGAACCAGCATCCCTTGCCCAGAGATATCGTTCGGCAAATCAGTGCGACCGCAGCGGGCCATTATCCGATGGCGGTCTTGTTGAGTTGCATGGATGCGAGGACCCCGACCGAATTGATTTTCGATCAAGGATTGGGCGACATCATGAACATCTGCCTGGCAGGTAATGTCATGGTCGGGCCAAGGGTTTTGGCGAGTGTCGAGTATGGGTGTGTCAATGCGGGTGCCAAGTTAGTCATGATCATGGCACATACGGGCTCCACGGTGCTTCGGTCGATCATTGATCATGCTTGCGGAATCCATGAGGGTCGCACAGGCGAACACTTTCAGTTCCTCGTCGATTCGGTGAATAAGTCGATCAGCCTTCAGGAGCGGCAAGACTATTTACGCTACTCCCAAGAGGAACGGGCTAGCTTTTGTGACGAGGTTGCGCGTCGCCACGTCATCAATTCGATCGAATCGATTAGGGCAGGGAGTCACACAATGGCCGAGTTGATCGATCGGGGTGAAGTTGGAATGATCGCATCAATGTACAACACGTTAACGGGCAATATCGAATTCATGAATGATTCAGCTGTCGGATTTGATCCGACAGAAGCCAGTACAACCGAAGCTACAGCTCGACGAGAGACGCGATCAGCTTAAAAGTTTAGCCCCTAACGTTTGCTCGCATGCCGTTATGATGGATCGGATCATCGAATCGGCCTCACCACTGGTTAGTGTTGAGTCATTTTTTTGCAAGGCAACAGTGAGGAGTACACGTTTACGGCCGGGGCCATCGCGAGTAGGGTCTCGATAAGTTTCGCGGTACCTTACCGCTACCAATTCACGTCCGACAGATCCTCTCACGGTTTGCTCCAATTCGGCCCAAAGGACCCTTTCCTGGACGATCAGGTTGAGGTCCCGATGGATTGATGGAAAGGGACTAATCGATTTTTGGATCGGGACAAGTGAAGCGTGCTTTAGTAGGACAGGGATTGATAGCTCAGCGGCCGCGATTGTGTCCGGGAGTTTTAGCTCTTTCGTAAGTTTGGGGTCGATTACTGCCAAGTATCCGACAACGTCATCTTTTTCCCAGATTTCTACTACCTGATTGACTTCGAAGCCGGAGACGCGGGATTCGGTAGAAGGGATCGAGTATTTGAGTGGCCATGGGAGGCCTAGTCGGGAGGCAATTGCGTCGATCGCTCCCTTCAAGGCAAAGAAATCACCGCCTGCTACCATGCCCAGTGTGTATTGTTCCTTGGGTAGGTCAGTGATTTGCTCCTCCGGCAAGTAGATATGCGCAATTTCAAATAAGTCTGCAATGGTCCCTGAGGACGCCCAGTTGATCCCTCGGCAGTGGAGCAAACTAGGGATTAAGCTCCGGCGGAGCCGACGGGCCCCTTCGAGCATCGGTATTTGTGTATGAAGTGCTGGTCGATCCGTCCATGGGCTGGCCATTTTATCCAGTTTGTCGGTAACGACACTGGGCGTCATTGCTTCGGTGAACCCTGCGGCAACGAGGATATTTCGCGTCTTCTCCATTGCCACATCAAATGGACGTTTTGCGCTCGGCACGACGTGGATCGGTTTGTCCTCGGGGATTCTGTCATATCCGTGGATCCGCGCGAGTTCCTCGATCAGATCGATTTCTCGGTTAAGATCGTGCCTCCAAGTGGGCGGCGTCCACAGCATGTTCCCATCTCTCGAATCCCTTTCTTCGCAACCAATCGCGGTAAGAATTCGACGAGCTTCGGCGTGCTCGATATCGATCCCAAGTATGCGGCGGATTTGGCGGGTCCGGAGCGTAATGGGGGCGTTACGTGATTCGCTGGCCGGCGGGTAAGTCGTCTCGTCTACAAGTTCTCCCCCGGCAATGCCGATGATAATTTCGCATACCCGACGACTAGCCCAATCAATTTGCGAGATATCGACTCGTCGTTCGAATCGAAATGAGGATGGGCTGAATAACTTTAATTTCCGTGCGGTTCGGCGAATCGACAGGGGGGTGAAAGCCGCTGCCTCAATAAGCAGGTTGCGAGTATGTAGGCCAACCTCGGTATCCAGTCCACCCATCACCCCAGCGATAGCGACGGGCTTTACGGCATCTGCGATCACGCACATCGAAGGGTCGAGTGAATACTGGCGATGGTCGATCGCCCGCAATGTTTCGCCCTGCTTTGCGGGCCGCACAACGATGGTTTGTTCGGACAGTAGGTCGAGGTCGAATGCGTGAAGTGGCTGCCCGCATTCAAACATCACGTAGTTGGTAGCATCAACAACATTGTTAACCGACGACACGCCGATGGTCTTGAGAGAAGATACGAGCCATTCGGGGCTCGGTCCTACCTTGGCTCCCTGAATCACCCTGGCGGAATAGTGTGGGCAAGCTTCTTGAAATTCGTTTCGAACCAAGAGGTTGTCCGGTCTGGGATCGCCCGAAGGAGGTTTGGTGTCTACGAGAGGCTTTCGTAGGCCCAAGTCAAAGAGGACGGCGATTTCTCGAGCTATGCCCAGGTGGCAAAGGCAGTCGCCCCGGTTACTAGTTACCTCTAAATCGATTGCAAAGTCATCACCCACTGGAGTGGTAGACTCGTGGTTAAGCCCAGACAAGGCCAATCTGTTCTCGACGTCGGCCAGCGGCATTGGCAAATCGACATACCGCGATAACCATTTCCAGGAAACGAGCATGATGGGCTGTTGTCGTAAGTAGGTGGTGCCTGAAGCACGGCTAGAACTGACTTAGGAACCTGATGTCACCGCTGAAAAGGTCCCGGATATCGGTGATACCATGGCGCCGCATGCAAAGTCGTTCAACGCCTAGGCCGAAGGCGAAGCCGGTATATTCTTCAGGGTTGTAGCCGACGGCGGATAGTACGGCCGGATCGACCATACCCGCTCCGCCAAATTCGATCCATTGGCTATTCCAAAGAAAGTCGACCTCAACACTCGGCTCTGTAAACGGGAAGAACGATGGGCGGAACCTTATCTCAACGTCACCCCCTAAGTAATTGTTTGCGAAAATCCTTAGCACCGTCTTCAAATTCGCCATGGTGACGTCTTTGTCGACAAGCAAGCCTTCCATCTGATGGAACATCGGGAAGTGCGTTGCGTCCGGAGCATCCGGTCGATAGACGCGTCCGAGGGAGATCACGCGAATCGGCGGTTTGGCCTGTTCCATAACCCTAATCTGGACGGTGCTGGTCTGGCTACGAAGCAAGCGGGTGCCTTCGATTGTCGCAGTCCTTTCTGCGGTCGCGAGATAGAAATTATCCAACGGATCCCTTGCGGGATGATCTTCCGGGATGTTAAGCGCGACAAAGTTGTGCCATGGATCCTCCACCTCGGGGCCCTCCGCACTCGAGAAGCCCATCCGGCCCATGATCTCCTTCAAATGTTCGATCGTTTGGGTTACCGGATGCAGGTGCCCTAACTTCAGCGGCACCCCGGGCAGTGTCGGGTCGTACGTTGAGGAGGGCTCCTCTTTCGGGTTGGAGTCAAGCAATGACTTTGCGGAAGTGAATAATTCCTGGATCGTCTGCTTGACTTCGTTGAGTCTCTTGCCGGCAGCAGGTTTGTCTTCTGCCCCAACGACCGCAAGAAGTTTCTGAACCTCCTTCAGTAGTCCGTTTTTCGCCCCCAAAAACCTGATGCGGACGGTTTCTAGCTGCTCAGAGTCCAGAACGGACTTGAGGGCCTTTGAAGCTTCCGCTTCGAGCTCATCGAGTTGCTTCAGAAATTTTGATAGCGACATTGACCCGGACCAATACCATCAGTTAGGCGGCCTGTAACAAACGTCCCCCACGAAAGGCTAACCCCGAGGGGGCTCGCTGGGGGGATATGGTTGCGTGCCACACCGGGATTTCTGGTCAGACTAAGCGACCGGTTGAACTTTGGGCTGGGCGGCGAGTGCCAGTTTCACCTGATCTACAATCGCCGAAAAACCTTGCGAATCGCGGATTGCCAATTCGGAAAGGGTCTTTCGATCGAGTTCCAGATTGCTCAATTTCAGGCCATGTATAAATTCCGAGTATCGCAGGCCGTGCAGATGTACCGCCGCGTTGATGCGGATAATCCAGAGTTTGCGAAACTCACGCTTCTTTGACCGTCGGTCGCGGAAGGCGAATGCACCGGAACGAAGGAGCGATTCTTTGACAGTTCGGAGGTTCTTGCTTCGCGCGCCGCGATAGCCCTTCGCAGCCTTGAAGAGACGCTTTTTGGATTGCCGCCGGGCATGTCCGATTGTTGTCCGCATCGGTAAGAAAACTCCAACCGAAAACGCGCAAAAGGTCGCATTCAGGCCCTCGGATAGGCTCCGGAAATGACCGGACGAGTTTGCGTCAGCGACGCGTCTCTAGCCGAGAGTTCGTGCCCACACGACTTGCACTAAGGAAGGGATAAACGTAACTAACTACTGTACCCGTTGAGGGCTGCCTTGATCGACGATTCCATGCAGGTATGAACAGCGGTCGTGCCTCGGAGATTCCTGCGTCGCTTTTTGCTTAGGCCGGTCGCTAAGTGACTGGTCCCGGCGTGGCGATGCATCGCTTTTCCGGTCGCGGATAGACGAAAACGCTTCTTCGTCGACTTATGCGTTTTCATCTTCGGTCTGGACTTCTGTTTTCTGGCCATCGGAAGACATCTGCTTCGCTGGAAACAACAATAACCCTACAAAACAACGGGTCTCGGATCATATCGCCCAAACATCGGCGACGGAAGGGCATCGGCAAGACTTTTTTCGCTCCGATTGACCTCGATGCGAGATGGGTCGGTAAAATCCCGTCCATCCATGCCTTCTGAAAGGCAGTATCTATTTGAACACTATTCAAGGGGCGGTGAGATGCCAACAAAAACTTTCATCGATCGCAGCAAGGCTAAATTTGTAAGTCCATGGCGATTGGTATCCTTTGCGATGTTTGTCATGATCTCTTCTGCAGTATTCGGCCAGCAATCCGATTCGCCTCAGGGGGTACGAGGGCCAGCTATGGACGAAAGTTCACCGATGTTGAATGCCTGGGACGGTCCCTATGGGGGGGTGCCCCCCTGGGATAAGGTCGAAGTCACCCGCTTCGAGGCGGCATTCGAAGTCGCGTTGGTCCGAGCGACTGCTGATGTCCAGGAGATAGCAAACCAGGAGGCGAGGCCGACGATCGAGAATACCATTTTGGCCCTTGATTCTGCGGGGGCTGCGCTCGAAAGGCTTGACACGCTGTTCTCGGTACAAACAGGCAACCTCAACCTTGGACCGATCCCAACGATCGAGCGTTCCGTCTCGCCGAAGCTATCCGAATTTGCGGATAGTATCGTCCAGAACCCAAAGCTTTTTTCGCGGATAGAAGCGATCTACAAAGATCCTACGTTACAGTCAGAAACTGCGGTTCGTCGTCGGTTGGTCGAAGATCGCTATCAAAGCTTCATTCGACAGGGCGCCAATTTGTCCGACGGGGATAAGGCTAAGTTGACGGAGATTAACTCGCGGCTTGCGACGCTATTCACGGACTTCAATCAGAACGTACTCGAAGACGAGAAGCGTTATGTCACGTGGATTGATGATCCTTCTGATTTGGCGGGTTTACCAGAAAGTACGATTGCGGCGATGGCATCGGCTGCCAAAGAGCGTCAAGAGTCTGCGGGGAAGTGGGCGGTAACCAACACCCGATCTTCGATCGACCCCTTTCTCACCTACTCTGACAATCGCCTTCTCCGCGAACAGGTTTGGCGGAATTTTTACACCCGGTGCGACCATGGTGATAAGTTTGATAACAAGCCTTTGGTTACGGAAATTTTGTCATTGCGTATGCGGCGCGCTAAACTGCTTGGCTATCCGACGCATGCCGCCTGGAGGATGCAGCGCACGATGGCGGCGAGCCCAGAAAATGCGATGGCATTGATGATGAGGGTATGGCCAAAGGCGGTCGCCCGCGTTCGTGAGGAGGTCGCAGACATGCAGCGGATTGCCGACATGGAAGCAGTCGAAAAAAGACGACCTAAAATCAAGATCGAACCATGGGACTACCGTTACTACGCCGAAAAAGTTCGCAAAGAGAAATACGACCTCGACTTCAACGAAGTTGAGCCTTATTTGCAACTCGACAAGTTGGTCGATGGGATGATCTGGGTTGCTAGCGAATTGTTCGATTTGCGGTTCGTGCCTTCATCCGATTTCCCCGTCTTTCATCCTGATGTTCGCACTTGGAAGGTAATCAACCCAAAGCAAGAGGTTGTCGGCCTGTTTTATCTTGACCCCTATGCCCGCGAGGGGAAGCGGAGCGGGGCATGGATGACAGAATATCGGCCGCAACATCGTCAGCCCAAGGTTTCGATTCCGATCGTTTCGAACAATTCGAATTTCGTAAAATCGGCCGACGGTCAACCTGTTCTGATCTCGTGGGATGACGCCACGACCTTGTTTCACGAGTTCGGCCATGCGCTTCACGGCTTGTTGTCCAACGTCGACTACAAGGCCCAGGCTGGCACTCGCGTTGCCAGGGATTTCGTTGAGTTCCCCTCTCAGGTTTTTGAGCATTGGCTATCCACGGAACCTGTACTCAAAAAATTTGCCGTCCATTATCAAACCGGCCAGTCGCTTCCCGAAGACTTAGTCAAGCGCATCCTCAAAGCCAAGCAGTTCAATCAAGGATTCGCTACTGTAGAGTATTTGTCGAGCGCGATCATGGACATGAGATTGCACACCGAAACCGCAGATCGCATCGATCCTGCAGAATATGAACAACGTCTATTGTCTGAACTTGGGATGCCGAGCGAATTGCCGATGAGGCACCGTCTGCCGCATTTCCTGCATCTTTTTAGTAGCGACAGTTACAGCGCTGGATATTACAGCTACCTCTGGTCGGACGCGTTGACCGCTGATGCAGCCGAAGCTTTCGAAGAAGCTCCGGGGAGATATTACGACCGGCAGTTGGCGGACCGCTTATTAACGACAGTTTTATCCGTTGGAGATACGATCGACCCTGCCGACAGTTATCGCCGATTCCGCGGGCGTGACGTTGATACGAATGCCCTGCTACGCAAAAGAGGTTTTCCTGTCGACTGAAAACTTTCCGAAGGCTGTCCTCTTGCCAAACGAAGCTGCCCGGTTTCATCAAGCGGGCAGCTTCTCTCTGCTTTGCTTAGAGATCGAGGCCCCCGAATGCCCGATCGATATCTTCGATCGGGGCAGAATCGGTTTTTTCGTCCTGATCCTTTGCCAGCAGCCCGATCAGATCAGCCAGGCCATCATCTACGTCGTCAATCCAAAGCTCGTCAGGAGAATCGTTTGTGGGTACGTCTTCGACAAGATTCTGGTCGGTGAAGTCAAGTTGAACGACCCGATTCAATCCTTGCCGACTGGCTTGGATCGGTGGTGTCGCATTGATCGTGCCTACCCCTGCTATCGCTAAGTCAGATTCGCCCTCACCTGTCGCATTCTGTCGAGCGATGTGGTTGATCACCAACAAGGCGTCGAGAGGTTCGACCATTCGATTGCCGTCGACGTCGTAATACCGCCGTGGCAACTCGTTGATCAAGTTCTCGATCGGAATTCCAGGCTGGCCGCTGCGGGCCAAACGGTTCAGTATCAACAGGGCGTCAATCGGAGATGTTTGGCCGCTGGCGTCAACGTCGGTCGCATTGCTCGGATTTTGAAGTTCGCTCGCGACGACCTGAACCCTGACATCTGCGATGTTGCTCGGCCTGCCACGATTGTCCCGAATCGTATATCTGAAAGTGTCGATTCCTACGAAGTCCGATTGAGGTACGTAGCGAACAATACCACCACCCAATACAATCGTCGTGCCGCGCGCGGCTGGCGATACGATCACGATGGAATTCAGGTCGAGTGAGCCATCGGGGTCCGAATCGTTCGCTGCTACGTTGATATCCACTGCCCTGTCGCGGTAAGTGATCGCTTGATCCGCGACCGCGATCGGCGCTTGATTGGTATCAATCGTAATTGTCGCCGACTCGCTACGTGCGCCGAGATCGTCTGCGACCGTATATCGCAACGTATCGGTGCCCCGGAAGCCTTCAAACGGCGTGTAGAGAAGCGTCCCATCGTTGCGTACCTCAATGGTTCCGAATGCCGGCAGCAGACTGATCTGAACCGTACGCACATCGATCGTGCCGTCAACATCGAAGTCGTTGAGTAACGGCCTGATAACGATCGGTCCGACAGGGTTCAGTGTCGCAAAATCATCGACAACTGTCGGGGCATCGTTAATGCCAGCGACCGTAATCGAAATCGTCGCGACGTTACTGAGGGCTCCCTTCGAATCGACGATTTGATACGTGAACGTATCGACGATTTGTTGGCCAGGGCGGAGGGCCTGCAAGGCTTGTGCTTGCCTTGGATCATATTCAATATTGCCGGAGGCCAGAACGCGTATCGTGGCACCCGACTGTGAGGCTGTCGAGACATTGGTGACTCGAAGCGACTCGTTCGGATTGGTAGCCAAGTCGGGGTCGGTTGCCAAGGCGATCAGGCTTTGGGCGGTGATAGGAACCACGTGATCTTCATCACCTGCCAGGCTGACGTTGCTAGCGATTGGCGGATCGTTGACTTCACCGATCGTCAGGGTCACCAGCTTGGGCTGACTTGGCATACCTTCACTGTCGATTGCGACGATCGAGATCACAGTGCGTCCAACGGCACTTGTAGCCGGTGTGAATCGTAAGAATCCTGTATCGGTGACGGTCGGAAGGGCGCTAAACAAGGTTTGATCTGCGCCCGGGGTTGTAACCTCGAATCGGACAGTCTGGCCTGCCGCAACCTCGTCGGGCGGTCCGGGCAGAATGTTTGTGGCGAATGGGGTTGCAGAGGTGAACGGCCCCGAATCCTCTGCCACCTGAACTTGCGTGGCGATCAGGTTGAACGATGGAGGATCATTAACCGGGGTCACGGTGACGGAGAAAGTCCTAAGACCACTTCGGTTGATCTCCAACGGCGGGTTATGTGCACCGCTGTCGAGGGCATAAATGGTGAAACTTGCCACGCCATTCGCATCGGGGGCTGTGACAAACGTCAAGCGTCCGTCTGGGGAAACGGCCGGGGGAATCGAGAACAAACCGGCAGGGTTGGTCGCCATCGGGGTGATGACAAAACTAACGGTCTGTCCGGGGATTCCTGGGATCAGGCCGAGTTCGTCGAATGCGCCGGGAGGCCCTGCGGCGATGTCCGTCGCAAACCCCGGGATGATCGTTTGGCCAACAGTAGGTGTAGTGACCGCGTCCTCCAAAACGGTGACCGACATTGCCCCTGAGAACTGAGGGGCGTCGTTAAGTGGGCGAACAACTAGCGATACGATCGTGAATGATTCCTTAGGGTCAGCATAAACGGAACCATCGAGGTTGGCAGAGACGCCATCGTCGATCACGCCGTAGATGAACGAGTCAGTGCCGTTGTAATTCTGCCGAGGCATGTACCTGAGTCCGATCAACTCGCCCGACTGGGGATCGAAGACCTTGGTTAATGTTCCGCCCTGTGCCGTTGAAGCAGGGATCGGGTTAGCCATGACTAGTTTTTGGTTTCCACCGGGGGTTATGTCAGCTGCTTCATTCGCTGGCCCGACGCCGAAAACGTCCAAAAGTCCTGGGTTCCCGGTCGTCCCTCTCAAGGGGATGAATATCCCTTCAAAAGTGAGCGTCCCTCCGGGATTCAAGATCGTTCCATCTTCATTGAGCGAAAAGACGATCGGATTTGTCGTATTAAGGATCGGGTTGTCGTTTTGTGGACGAATGTTGATCGTGATTGTCTGAGGCGCGGAAATCGCCAAGTCGCCTCGATTTATGTCATTGGCGCCCGTGTCGACCGCGCGGACTTCGAAGACGGCCGTACCATATGCGTCTTTAGCGGTTGTAAATGTCAGTCTGCCACTGGGGCTGATCGCAGGAGCCGAAGCGAACAATGCGGAACTGCTCGGATTCGTCGGCGTTACCAGGAAGCTGACTTTCTGGCCCGAAACCGGATCGACCTCGTCAATCGCGGTCGCCAGAGGGCCTGCGAAGATCTCAGTAGCGAAGCCGTTTGTCCCAAAAGTGCCACTGTCTTCGAGGACCGCTATCTGTTGGGTGACTAGGTTGAACAATGGCGCATCGTTGACTGGGCGCAGCAGGAATTCGGCCCGTCCGTTTACCGTAAGGCGATTTTGTTGCAGGCCTCCCAGTCCTAAGTTCCAGGTCTGCCCTGGGGCATTAAAGTCTTCGACGACATAGTTGAACGAATCGACCGCACCTAGAAGGAGGTTGTAGTCTTTCGGTGGGGTATATGAGAACGTAATCGGGTAACCGCTAGGATCAAACGCGGTAGCCTGTATAGACCCTCCTCGCGCCGTTGTTTGGTCAAAACTGAGGATACGCAAGTTCTGTGAACCGCCGAGGGTCGAATCGGCTTCGTTGCTGGGTCCCACGACAAAGGCGTCCAAAAGGCCGAGTCGGCTGTACCCTGGGCCGCCCAAATTCGCTCGCGCGTCGAGCGAATAAGGTTGGGTAAAGCCGCCCGACTGAGTATTGTCCTCTTTAAGCGTGAAAGTTATGACCCCGGCGGGATTGACACTCCAAGCCTCGTCCGCATTCAAGCTCGCCGAGGTGCCGGCTACAGCCGGATTGGGCCGCGGGGCGTCATTTACAGGCCTTACTTGGATCGTGACCGTTCCACGTGTTGATTGCGGCACGAAATTCGGATTCGATGGGAGTGAATCGATGGCCTCGTAGACGTAAATCGCGGTGCCGACGGCATCGGGTGAAGGGAAGATTCGAATATCAGCAGTACCAGGCCAATTCCCAGGTCCGCCATTGACCGTAATGACTGGGTCCTGCCTCATCAAACCGGTCGGCACAACGGATTCACCAGGGATGATTACAAAGGAAACAAATTGTGTCGCCAATTCATCGAAGGCTGTGCTCGGCGCAGGCCTAACGGCGGTCGCAAAAGTGTTGATCCTCGTTGCCCCTGAGTCGTCGCGTTCCAAAATCTCAATTGTGGGTTGGGCGACGAATTCCGGAGGGTCATTTGTCTGCGTAACGACGATCGTAACCGTCGCGGGCAGAGACCGCTCTTCTCGCAGTGGCGGTGTCCCTTGGGGCGGGAAGATGGTTGAATCTGTCGAGCTTCCGCCGTAATTGATAAAGCCACTACCCGGTAAAGTCGTTCTCGCGTTGTCCTGGATCACAAAGCCGAATGGGTCGATCACATCGACAGAGTTTTCGTTGTAGTCGACCTCTGGTTCATAGGTCCCATTAGTAAACGCCCCGTTGGCAAAATTGAACGTAAGTTTGCCACCGGTCACCGTAGTGCGGGTGACCTGTCCCGTTCCACCGGTCAGGCCAGGTTCGTCGATCGCAACGTCGACAGGGGTAGCACCTGGGACGAGGAAACGAACTACCCTCAGACTTTGCTCAATCTCGTTGTAGGGTGCAATCAGGCCTGGTTGAAATACGCCTGCCACGCTCGACGTCTCAGAACTTCCGCCAGAGATCAACCGGTTGGCATCGAATGGCAAAACCACAACCTGTCCGTCAGACTCGATCGCCTCGGTTATTCGCATCGTGCGATCGAATGTAGCCGGGTTGTCGTTGATAGGGTTGATCGCGATCGTCAACCGCTTGGTTGTGGATCGCGGGTCGGTCGCGTCATTATCCGTCGCCGTGACGTCGTACACAGCAAAGCCGAACGCATCGGCACTCGGGAACACCTCAAGCGTGCCACTCCCTGGCCAATTGCCTGGTCCCCCATTGACCAAGATCCTCGGCAGCTCGGTCATCAATCCCACCGGTACGTTGACCTCACGGAACGTAAAGATGACTTGCTGACGCAATAACTCATCTCGGGCTGTCAGTTGGCTGGGTGCGACGCCACTGACGAATGCCGTTTGTGTAGCCGTGGTACCCGAGTTCTCGTTGAAAGAGAATTCGTTGGCCATCGTGAAGATAGGTGGATCATTCTTTTCCGTGACCGTGATGGTGACGGTGGCTGGATCGGATCTCAATTCGGCAAGCGGCGGACTTCCCTGAGGCGGGAAGAGTGTTGTGTCGAAAGAATTGCCGCCGAAGTTGATAAAGCCACTACCCGGAAGCGTCGATTTCGCGTCGTCTTGGATCACGAAACTGAATGGATCGGTGGCTGCGAAAGGAGTCCTTTCGTTGTAGTCGGTTGCGGGGACATAACTACCTGAGGTGAACGCGCCACCGACGAAGGTGAAGCTAAGCATCCCGCCGGTTGCGGTCGTCCTGGTAACGGTACCGTTTCCGCCGACTAACCCCGGCTCATTAACGGCTACATCGACATCTGTAGCGCCTGGAATAATGAACCTGACCACGCGAAGGCTCTGCTCGAATTCGTTGTAGGGCGATGCCAACACGCTGGGGAATATGCCTGCTACGCTCGGTGTCTCAGACCCAAAACCGGTGATTAACCGAGTCGCATCGAAGTCGATGCGTACGGAGTCACCATCGCTTTCAACCCCCTCTCGGACGCTCAAGCTACGGTCATATGTGACTGGCTTGTCATTGATCGGGTTGATAGTGATGGTGAGTCGCTTGGTGGTCGAGCGAGGGTTAATCGGATCGTCATCAGTCGCGGTCACGTCGTAAACGGCAAAGCCGAACGCATCTGCGGCTGGAAAAACGGTAAGGTTTCCCGACGCCGGCCAGTTTCCTGCCGTCCCTGCGGTAACTAAAGTTGGCAAGGCAGTCATCAAACCGCCTGGGACGTTCACCTCAGTGAAACTGAATGTGACACCCTGCCGTGCCAATTCATCCAATGCCGTCATTTCGCTAGGCGCTATGCTTGTCGCGAAAGCCGAGCCGACGACCGCTTGGCCGTTATTCTCGCTAAACGAGAACCCTGCAGGGATCGTAAAGATCGGCGGATCGTTTTGTTGTAGAACCGTTAGCGTCACGACTGCCGGGTCGGACCTAAGTTCGGTCAACGGCGGGTTGCCCTGCGGTGGGAAGATCGTCGAATCGGAAGAAGTGCCTCCGTAATTCACGAAACCGCTACCCGGCAACGTGGTCTTCGCATCGTCCTGAATGACAAAGCTAAAAGGATCGGTCGCTTGGAAAGGAGTCCGCTCGTTATAGTCGGTTGCGGGTATATAGGAGCCATTTGTGAAAGCGCCGTTCACGAAATTGAAAGTGAGCGTCCCGCCCGTGACCGTTCTGCGAATTACCGAGCCTGTACCTGCTACCAAGCCGGCCTCGTCGACCGTGACATCAACATTCGCAGCCCCCGGAACGATAAATCGGACGACCCGCAGGGTTTGTTCGGTTTCGTTGTATGGCGAAATCAATCCGGACGGGAAAAGCCCGGCAACGCTTGGGACTTCCCCGGCATTCCCTTCGATAAGCCGTCGCGCGTCGAAATCGATCCGAGCCGTTGTTGTGTCAGACTCGACCGCTTCCAGGGCGCTCATGCTTCGCCCGTAAGTCACCGGCTTGTCATTGAGCGGATTGATTGTGATGGTCAGTCGCTGTGTC
>Ga0208853_1000219_pt1 | contig 17287 bp, 16 predicted proteins | sample LakMenEpi03Oct11_FD_150667 | JGI IMG/M metagenome (GOLD analysis project Ga0208853, IMG submission 150667) | Freshwater microbial communities from Lake Mendota, WI - 03OCT2011 deep hole epilimnion (SPAdes) | ecosystem: Environmental > Aquatic > Freshwater > Lake > Epilimnion/Euphotic zone ... | reverse complement strand
GCCAATCCCAATCCTACAAATGAGACCAGCTTGTCAAAAGTTCTACGTTTCATAATTCTCTCTCTCCTACTTAGGCATTGATAGGAAAATCAACACAAGGTATGTGTACTCCGTGAAGAAGTCGCTGCAGGAGAAAATGTCGAGGGTCAGCACTCGAGCTAGGAGATGTGAGTGTTTGCCCTCAATGCGTGTACTTAAAAAGAGTCAGTAATTTTAAAGTATCAATCAACGTGACGATTGCAAAGAGATTGACCATCAGGTCCAACCTCATAATGTGAACATGGGACGTGTAATTTATCAAAGGCCTTGTCGCCATAATGAGTTCGGTAGGCAAGAGCCAAAAGAACGCGGAGATTGGTCTCGCCATCAGACTTAATTCCGAATACTTGTGCGCTGCGGCTGACAGTGTTCTCAATAACTTTCTCACTGTGAGAAGTTTGAGAAGCGATCGCGGCGTTTGATTTTCCTTCGCACACGAGCTCTAATACCAATTGTTCAAAGGGTGTTAGTTCTCGAGTTGATATTGTGATGTCACGTGCCATTAGTTCTGCCGCCTCTCCGCGTGTTCCTATTCTGCACTTCTTTTTTTCACTGGTCACCCCGTAAGATGCGCAAATGAGCGAAATCTTGTCCACACGCCACAAAGAAGTGCTAACCCTCACATTTAATCGTCCAGAGAAGATGAATGCCCTCACTCGATCCATGTACTCAGGATTAGCCCAGGGTCTCAATGAAGCTGCTGGGGATTTTGGTGTTCGAGCAGTTGTCTTAACATCGACCGGGGATCACTTCACCGCTGGCAATGACATCAATGATTTCATGAATAATCCACCAACCTCTGATGATTCAGAGGTTGCACAGTTTTTAGCAGCTCTTTTAAATTTTCCAAAGCCATTGATTGCAGTAGTTAAAGGAAACGCAGTCGGAGTTGGAACAACTATGTTGCTGCACTGCGATGTTGTAATAGCCAGTCCAACAGCTAACTTTTCGATGCCTTTTGCCTCACTTGGTCTAGTTCCTGAAGCAGGTTCAAGTTATCTCTTCCCTCAGCTAGTTGGTTATCAACGAGCAGCGAGAATTTTCATGACGGGTGAAAGTTTTGATGCAGACGCTGCGATTGAAATGGGTTTGGTAACTGCCAAGGATTCAGATGCTTTGGCACACGCAACAAAGATCGCCGAACACATTGCCGAGCAACCACCCCAGGCAATCATCAATACCAAGGCGTTGCTTAAGGCGCGCAACCATGATTCTGTTGCAGCCGTAATGAAGGCTGAGTTCGAAATATTTGCAATGGCCCTTCAGTCAGAAGAAGCTATGGAAGCATTCATGAAGTTCATGTCTAAGAAGGGTAAGTAAATGTCACTAGCCGGAAAAAGAATCTTCATCACAGGTGGATCTCGTGGAATCGGTTTAGCAATTGCACTGCGCGCAGCTCGTGATGGCGCATCTATTGCAATTGCTGCAAAAACGTCGGATCCAAATCCAAAGCTTCCGGGCACCATTCATACTGCGGCAGCAGAGATAGAAGCAGCAGGAGGGAAAGCTTTAGCCATTCAGTGCGATTTACGCGATGAGACACAAATTGAAGCCGCAATGGCTCAAGCGGTTGAAGCATTTGGCGGAATCGATATCTTGGTAAATAACGCAAGTGCAATCAATCTAACACCCACGGATCAGACTCCTGCCAAGCGTTTTGACTTGATGTTTGATGTAAATGTACGTGGCACTTTCTTAACCTCACAAGCTGCGCTTCCTCATTTGCGAAAGTCTGCAACAGAGGGACGAAACCCACACATTCTGAATCTTTCACCACCACTTTCAATGAAGCCAATGTGGTTCAAAAACCATGTGGCTTACACAATGGCCAAATACGGTATGAGCATGTGCGTCCTAGGTATGGCAGAAGAGTTCAAGCGAGATGGAATTGGTGTTAACGCGCTGTGGCCACGAACAGTAATTGATACTGCGGCTCTTCAAATGATTCCAGGCATCGATGCATTAGCTGGTCGCACACCCGAAATTTTGGCCGATGCTGCTTACATCATCTTCAATCGTGATGCCAAGGAGTGCACCGGAAACTTCTTTGTCGATGATGTCTTGCTGGCAAGTGAAGGAATTACGGATTTAGAAAAGTATTCAGTCACCCCCGGAACCAAGGATTTCCTTCTCGATTTCTTTTTAGACTAAACTTCGCGCATGCGTAAATCAGTCACGGTATTTCTGGTGTCATTGCTATCGGTTTTGGCTATCCCAAGTTCATCGGCACACGTTACGATCATTTCTTCTTTTCCAGAACAGTTTGCCAATGTGAACCCAATTCCAACCGAGGTGTGGATCGAGTTCAGCGGAGATCTGCAAACCCTGGAGGGCGAAGCGGTTAATTCTTTGGAAGTTGTTGATTCCACCGGGATAGCTGTGAATTATGAAGATCCCATCATTAGTGGAGGACGGATAAGTACCAAGATTTCAGGTCAAAGTGCGCCGGGAGTTTTTGCAGTGAAGTACCGAGTAGTCGGCGATGATGGACATGTCATCGAAGGTGAGTACACATTTAACGCATCACCTGATTACTCCGCAGAACAAGCACCGATGCCAATTAGTGCCACCTCTGGTCAAAGTTCTATTCCGGTCGGGGGCATCTTGATCGGAGCGCTAATCCTTACTTTCCTAGTGGGAATATTCGTGAAAGCAAGAAATCGGAGCGAATAGTTATGCCCGCCTTTGATCTAGAAGTAAATGGCGCGAATGTAATTGCCGAGTCCGAGCGTTCGGGCCGTGCACGTTCATTGTTCTGGCCATGGGCTGGTGCAAATGTTTCGTTGCTGGCGTTGTCATATGGAGCCTTCTTTCTAGGTTTTGGAATCTCTTTTTGGCAAGCAACAATTGCAGCTTTCGTTGGAACTATCGGATCCTTCTTGTTAGTAGGAGTCAGTTCACTTGCCGGGAAGCGCTCGAATGCACCGACAATGGTTTTGTCTCGGGCATCCTTTGGAGTAAAGGGCAGCAGATTGCCAGGTGCGCTTTCATATTTGATTTTCGTAGGTTGGGAAACCGTTCTTATCTCCCTTGCAACATTAGCCACTGGAACTGTTTTTGCACGCATCGGTGGAATTGATCGAAACCTTTCTTTGCTTCTGGGCTTCACTCTTGCAGCATCGCTTACGGTGGTTGGTGGAGTACTGGGACTAAAAGTCATTATGAAGCTTCAAAAGTTACTAACAATCACAATTGCGACGATGACCTTGCTCTATATCGCTTTAACGATCGACAATGTTTCATGGAGCTCAGTTTCTGACATTCCAAACGGAAGTTTCCAGAGTTTTGTGGGTGCGACGATTTTTGCGGTTACTGGAATTGGTCTCGGATGGGTTAATGCGGCAGCGGACTACTCCAGGTATTTACCGCGTTCCGTCTCAAGCAAATCAGTAGTGGGATGGACAGTTCTGGGAGCTTCAATAGTTCCCATAATTCTTGTGATTTATGGCGCTGCACTTTCTGGAAGTAGCAAGGAACTAAGTGAAGCTATTTCAATGGATCCAATCGGTGCACTAACGAGCCTGCTTCCAACATTGTTTTTGATTCCATTTGCCTTTGCGGCCATTCTTGGTCTTGTCGGAGGAGCGATTTTAAATCTTTACTCATCTGGATTAACGCTTGTATCTCTTGGCGTTCCAATCAAGCGATACCAAGCTGCAAGTATTGATGCAGTAATCATGTTTGCTGGAGCTATCTACATTGTTTGGGTGGCAGACAATTTCTTCTATCCATTCCAGGGCTTTTTGATTACCTTAGGTGTTCCTGTTGCGGTGTGGTCTGCAATCTTTGTTGCCGATGTGTTGTTGCGCAAGAAGGCCTATAGCGAAGCAGATTTGTTCAACGCTCAAGGAATTTATGGATCAGTAAACATAGGATCTATCCTCCTGATGATCTTTGGTTCAGTAATTGGTTGGGGTTTTGTAACCAATACATTTGCACCATGGCTTGAATGGCAAGGCTACTTCCTAGACCTTATTGGTGGTAAAGAAGGTCCTTGGGCATATTCAAATGTAGGCGTCATATTTGCGCTGCTTTTTGGTTTCTTTGGTCATCTATTACTTGCTACACGGAAAATTCGAGCGCAGGAGAGTTCGCTCAGTTAGAGTTACACCATGAGACGTCGGATAGCACCGCTTCGAGATTTTCTACATCGCGAATCAACGGGCGGTTTGCTCATCTTGGTGGCTTCGACTTTTGGTTTGATTGTTGCTAATTCACCGTTTTCGGATAACTACTTTTCAGCACTTGATTTTCCTGTATCAATTGGTTCAGATTGGTACTTGCTCGAGCTGACGGTGCTGAAAGTTATCAACTACCTATTAATGAGCATTTTCTTTTTTGTTGTTGGCTTAGAGATTAAGAGAGAGTTAACTTCCGGTCATCTTGCATCCTTTAAGAAAGCAATGTTGCCCTTTTCGGCAGCAATCGGTGGAATGGCAGTTCCGGCGCTTATCTACTTAGCGATTGCAGGTGGAGTTGCACCCGGTGGTTGGGGAGTGCCAGTTGCAACAGACATCGCCCTTGCAGTTGGCTTACTCGCAATGCTTGGCCCATCGGTTGCCGCATCCTTGCGAGCCTTCTTACTCGCACTTGCTGTCATTGATGACATTGGAGCGATTCTGATAATTGCTTTTGTTTATTCAACCGGGATTAAGTTCTCCTGGCTGGCGGCAACTGCGCTGGCGCTTATCCTGATAGCAATTCTGAAGAGGATGAGAGTTTCATCTTTGGCCATATACATACTCGTTGCCTTTACCGTGTGGTTTTCCTTGTACAAGACGGGAATGCACCCCACATTAGCTGGTGTAATTCTTGGGCTAATGACACCTAATATTCCTCGAAAGGAATCTGGACTAGAGGATTCCGAAGATGGAACCGTTTCAGTAATCGAATGGTTAGAACACAAGTTTCATCCAATCAGCACGTTCTTTGTCGTGCCCATTTTTGCCTTTGCAAATACTGGTGTTGTAATAACCACTGAATCGATCAAGGGAGCATCACAGTCCTTGATTGCATGGGGAATCTTCTTAGGTTTAGTAATAGGAAAACCGCTCGGCATCCTGTTCGTATCTATGGCTGCTAAGCGTTCGAAGTTAGCAGATTACCCAGAAGGTGCAACAAACTCTTCGATTCTGGCAACTGGTAGTGCAGCTGGTATTGGATTTACTGTTGCTATTTTCATTGCCAATTTAGCTTTTGATGACGCTCAGACCCAGGACATTGCAGTTCTGGCAGTAATTGTGGCATCGGTTGTGAGTGCGCTCTTGTCGGTAGTGCTTTTTAAGAGTTTAGTTAAGAGGTAAAAACAAAACCCGCCTTTTTAGGGGCGGGCTTTGTTCTAATTGCTATCTTAGATGTCGTAATACAGCTCGAACTCAGCTGGGTGTGGACGTAGTCGAACGTAGTCGACTTCTTGCTTGCGCTTGAAATCGATCCAAGTATCAATAAGATCTTTAGCAAATACTCCACCGCGAGTTAGGAAATCATGATCCTTCTCAAGGTTGTTGAGAACTTCATCCAAAGAACCAGGAACTTGAGGAATTGCAGCTGCCTCTTCGCCTTCTAGTTCGTATAGGTCCTTATCAACTGGGGCAGGTGGTTCGATCTTGTTCATGATTCCATCAAGACCAGCCATAAGCATTGCAGCGAATGCTAGGTATGGATTTGATGATGGATCTGGACAACGGAATTCGATTCGCTTTGCCTTCGGATTGGATCCGGTAATTGGGATACGGATACAAGCTGAACGGTTACGTGCTGAGTAAACAAGGTTTACTGGCGCTTCATAACCAGGGACTAAGCGACGGTATGAATTAACTGTTGGGTTAGTGAAAGCAAGCAATGATGGAGCGTGCTTTAGAAGTCCACCGATGTACCAACGTGCCATGTCTGAAAGATCGCCATAGGTGCCTGCTTCGAAGAACAGTGGCTTTCCATCTTTCCATAGTGATTGGTGGACGTGCATACCTGAACCGTTATCTCCAAAGAGTGGCTTAGGCATAAATGTTGCAGTCTTTCCACCTTGCCATGCAGTGTTACGGATGACGTACTTAAACTTCATTACATCATCACCTGCTGTAAGAATGTCAGTGAAGCGGTAGTTGATCTCCATCTGTCCAGCAGTTCCCACTTCGTGGTGGGCACGCTCTACAAGAAGACCGACCTTACCTAGTTGCATGACCATTTCATCGCGAAGATCTGCGAATTGATCTGTTGGTGAAACAGGGAAGTAACCACCCTTTACACGTGTGCGGTAGCCGCGGTTAGGTGTTCCATCGGCATCGTATTCAACGCCTGTGTTCCAAGCGCCTTCATATGATTCGATCTCGTGTACTGCTGAGTTGATACCGGTCTTGAAGCGAACGCTGTCAAAGACATAGAACTCGGCCTCTGGTGCAAAGAATGCTGTGTCAGCGATTCCTAATGAGCGCATGTAATCAACTGCGCGTGCAACTACGCCACGAGGATCACGGCTGTATGGGGTGTTATCAACTGGGTTATGAACCGAGAAAATAATGATGAGGGTTTTTTCTTTACGGTATGGATCGATGTATGCAGATTCTGGAACTGGTAATAGTTTCATATCTGATTCATTGATTGTCTGGAAACCTCGAATCGAGGAACCATCAAACATTAGGCCATCGGTAAAAACAGCTTCATCAAATGATTCAACAGGAACGTTGAAGTGATGCTGGATACCAGGTAAGTCTGTAAAGCGAACATCAACTAGTTTGACATCCTCTTTCTTAATGTATGCAAATATTTCTGCGGCGTTCTTAAACATGCATCTCCCAATTTCACATGTGATGCGCTAGACCCCTCATCATTGAGTTTCTGGCGCTTTTACGTAGTTGAACCCTAGGTCCACACCATGAAATTGACATAACCCGCTTGTTAAATTCATGTTACGTCTGGCTGGATTCAGGGTTAGGCTTGTCATATGAGCGTGAATTTCAGCAGAGTGAGCCTTGGGCGGCGAATGTCGGCGCTAATGGTGGATTGGCTGGCTTGTTATTTCATTGTCGCAGCTACTACCGGAGGCATTGGGAAAATGGCTCCAAATCGATCATGGTTGGTGCTGGCGCTTTTCTTCGCCGAAGTTGCCATTCTTTCCGCGCTGCAAGGTGCTTCCTTAGGGCATCGAATTTTTGGTATCAAGATCATCAGATTCGCCGATGGTGGACCAGTAACACCGCTTCAGGCATTGATCCGTTCGTCCCTTTTGATCACCGTCATTTTTGCCATCACCTTTGATGAAAATGGCAGAGGGCTACATGAACGATTTAGCGGAACCGTTTTGACGCGAGTTAAGAGTCCCAGTAACTAGCGAATTTTTGGTGCACGAGTTGGCATTGGACCCTTTGGAATTGGCATAGACATTCCGCCAACAGCCTTGAGTCTTGCTCGAACTTCGCGCATTTGATGCGCGGTTAACTTCTTTGGAAGTCGGCGCATGTGCTTTTGAATTTTACGAATTGGAACGCGTCCATCCTCATTACCAACAAGAATCTCGGTAATTGGAACACCAGGTGCAAAGCGCTCAGCTTTCTTGCGCTCATCAGAAACCATCTGACGCACAGCGTTGCTTCCTTCACCGGTTAGAACAATTCCCGCACGACCGACGGAGCGATGAACCATGTCTTGATTACGTGCTACAGCTACCGCCGGAGTAGTGGTCCAGCCTTTGCGAATCGACATCAAAACACTTGCACCCGCTCCAATCTGTCCTTCGATTGAGGCATAAGCCGCGGTTCCAGCTTGTCGAGTAAAGAAGAAAAGGGTTACGAGAAGGGCTACCGGCAAAAAGACAAATGCGAAATAGATTGTCGAGCCAAGTGCTGACCCGACCGCGATTCCGATTGCCCATGAAACCGCAAATATTCCGATCAGCGCATAGGGAATCCATGGCTTAACCTGCTTGGTTACCTTGTAAGCATCACGAAAGGTTTGAAAACGTGGCTTCTTGATCTTGGGTTCTTTAGCTTTTCTCTTAAACATGTTGCTAGTTTAGTGGGGCAGGTGCGGTTCCACCAAGACGAGCCGGGGCCCAACGTTGGCCGACATGGCTATCAGGGTATTTCTCTTGAACTTCACGAAGCATCGAAATCATCACTTGGCGTAATTGTTGCTCGGCCATCTCGATATCGACTTCTTTGCCGTAATGGATTGGCTCACCAAATGAAACGGATACAGGTGTTTTTCCCCGTTTGAAATTTGGCTTAACCCCTTTTGTATAGACCCGTTGCCCACCCCACACAATCGTAGGGATGATCGGAACGCCGGCATCAACAGCAAGACGCATGGCACCTGACTTCAATTGTTTAATTTCAAAACTAGTCGAGATTGTTGCTTCCGGAAAAATGCCAATGATTTCTCCCGACTTTAGAGCTTTCAATGCGGCTACATATGATGGTGCGCCATTGCTGCGATCAACATTGATGTGGTGCATCCCGCGCATAAGCGGACCCGCAATTTTGTGATCGAAGATCTCTTTCTTTGCCATAAAACGAACATATCTCTTGATGGGGAGCGCACCGGTTCCAGCGATTGCAAAATCTAAGTAGCTGACGTGGTTGATTGCAAGAATCGCGCCACCTTTTCGGGGAATATGATGATCACCTTGAAAATCAAATTTAAATCCTAGGTATTTCCAGAACCCCTTCACCAAAGCGATTACTGGGGGATAAACCAGATCAGGCACGTGTTGCTTTCTTTTCCATGGCTTGCTTATACAAACGCCCAGCACGATATGAAGATCGAACCAAAGGTCCGCTCATAACACCCAGGAAGCCAATCTGTTCTGCCTCTTGGGCTAATTCGACGAACTCATCCGGCTTAACCCAACGCTCCACAGGGTGATGCTTGTTCGTTGGGCGCAGGTACTGCGTAATCGTGATCAAGTCACAACCTGCATTATGTAAATCAACTAATGCTTGAGAAATTTCTTCACGCGTTTCCCCAAGACCTAGAATCAAATTTGATTTGGTAATTAGTCCAAAATCCTGAGCCATACCAATGACTTTTAATGATTTTTCGTAGGTAAATGCTGGACGTATCTGCTTGAAAATACGTGGAACAGTTTCAAGATTATGGGCAAAAACTTCGGGGCGAGTTTCAAAAATTGGATTGAGAAGTTCAGGCTTCGCGTTGAAATCTGGAGCAAGCATTTCTACGCCGGTTCCCGGATTTAGCTCATGGACGACGCGAATAGTTTCTGCGTAGAGCCAAGAACCTTCATCCTCAAGATCATCACGAGTTACGCCCGTAATTGTTGCGTAGCGAAGCCCCATCGACTGGACTGACTCGGCAACTTTGCGAGGCTCTGAACGATTTAGTGGTAGCGGCTTCCCGGTATCGATATTGCAGAAATCGCAACGACGGGTACAACGATCTCCGCCAATAAGGAATGTCGCTTCTTTGTCTTCCCAACATTCGAAAATATTTGGACATGCCGCCTCTTGGCAAACGGTATGCAAGCCTTCGCTTTTAACTAATGAACGTAATCGAGTGTATTCGGGACCCATATTGGCGCGGGTTTTGATCCATTCGGGCTTTCGCTCAATAGGAGTTAATGCATTGCGGGCTTCGATGCGCAGAAGTTTGCGACCCTCAGGCGCCATGGTCATATGCTCACCTTTTTCAGAGATTCAAAGATGTGTCGCTCCACAAGTGGTGCCACATCATCAACTGTTATGGATTTCTTTAACTCTTTTTCAAGAGAGGTCACATCTGCATCTGCAATTCCACAAGGAATGATTGTTCGAAATGCGGAAAGATCGGGATTCACGTTCAGGGCAAAGCCGTGCATCGTCACGCCTTGTGCAACTCGGATACCGATAGCGGCAATTTTGCGATCACCTTGTGCATCTTGAATCCACACACCTGATCTACCGTCGATCCGAATCGCATCCAACCCCAGGTCGTGGCATACGGCGATTAATCCTGATTCGATTTCACGAACAAAGCCGACAAGTTCAGTGGGTTTGCGTAGCTTGACTATGGGATAACCCACGAGTTGCCCAGGTCCGTGCCAAGTAATTCTTCCGCCTCGATCAACGTTGATAACCGGGGTTCCATCAGTTGGTCTTTCCGATTCATCGGTACGTCGGCCCGCGGTAAAAACCGATGGATGCTCTAGAAGTAACAATGTATTTGGGCGGATTCCATCGGCGACTTCTTGGTGGATGGACTTTTGTGATTCCCAAGCCTTCTGATAGTCAACTAAACCATGACGCGATAAAGCAATTGCTGAATCGGCTGGAGTTTCCACGAGAGGCACGCCCATAGCCTAAAGGTAGGCTTGCCTCGATACCAACTGAGGCCGAAAGGCCGTTTTCTGGCTGAGAGGTTTACTAGGAGTGTCTACAACAATGATGAAAAAGAGCCGTCGCCCGCTGGTCTATTCGCTACTGGTGATATTCCTGTGGTTTGGGGCAAGCGGCGTGTTTGGTCCTCTTTTTGGGAAGCTCTCTACGGTTCAGGAGAATGACAACTCTGCCTTCTTGCCAGATAGTGCCGAATCAACACAGGCCGCCAAAATCATCGAAAAGTTTAATCAAGATCAAAATCAAAGCCTTCCAACATTGGTGTTGTATCTCGGAGAAGTCAATGCCGACAAGATTGCAGCCTTGAATGCGCATCTTGGAAAACTTGGATCACAAAAGATTAACGGTACAGATGTACCAATCTCCACTTACCTGACGCAGGGCGAGCAGATTTTTGCCTTCCCTTCTGAAGATGGAAAAGCGCTTCTTGTAAACCTTCCATTTAAATCAGAAATTGCAACCGATCTCTTACCAAATAATAAACCTGCACTACCTGAAGTAATTGAAACTTTGCGCGAGGATTCGGCAGAGTTTGCTAAAAGCGTAGGGCTGGTTTCAAATGTAACTGGAATCGGTGCGCTATTGGGAGATCTATTTGGTGCCTTCGAAGGAATTGACTCATCGCTATTGTTGACGACATTAATCGTTGTTGCACTCATTTTAATTGTTGTGTACCGCTCACCTGTGCTTTGGATTCTTCCACTGTTTTCTGCCGTAATTGCCTTGTCAACTGCTGGTGGAATTGTGTATCTATTAACCAAGAATAATGTCATTGATCTCAACGGACAGTCTCAAGGAATTCTCTCGGTATTGGTACTCGGTGCAGCAACAGATTATGCACTGCTACTTATCTCACGCTATCGCGAGGAGCTGCATCACTTTGAGCATCCAGCACAGGCTATGAAAGCTGCGCTCAAGGGTGTCTTTGAACCTATCGTGGCATCTGGTGCAACCGTTATTTCGGCACTGCTTGTTTTGTTACTCAGTGATTTGTCGGGAAACCGTGGTCTTGGTCCGGTGGGTGCCATTGGTGTTGCCGCTGCGGTCATAACAATCCTTACTTTGCTGCCGGCGCTACTGGTTGCCTTTGGCCGTTGGATTTTTTGGCCACGAATTCCGCGAAATGATGATGTTAATACGCAATTAACTGGTACCTGGGCCAAGATCGGTTCAGCAGTTGAAAAGCGTCCTCGTAAGTTATGGATAATTACCGCATTGGGCCTTGCAGTTCTTGCTGGATTTTCCACAACATTAAATGCAAAAGGATTATCAACTGCAGATGCATTTACTCAGCGGCCAGATTCTGTTGTAGGCCTTGAATTATTGGGGGAACACTATCCAGGCGGATCCGGACAACCAACTGAAGTTGTCGTTCGAGAAGAGTTAGTTGGGCCGGTATCGGCCGCGCTCATGAATGTTGCAGGAGTTTCATCTGTAGAACCAATGCGTATGACTCAAACGATTCCTGGGCAACCTCCATCACCTGTAAAGGTTGTCGATGGAAAAGTCATTTTGAATGCAACGCTGGAACTGAATCCAGATTCGGTGGAAGCGCGAGATGTGATTCCAGTTATTCGTAATGCCGTCCATGCTATTGATCCTGGAATTTTGGTTGGTGGAAGCACTGCTGTCGCTTTCGACACTGATGTTTCGGCAAATCGAGATAACCGAACCATTATTCCAATTGTGCTGGTTCTCATAACGATCATTCTGGGTCTGCTGCTGCGCAGTATTCTTTCGGCTGCATTGCTTCTGGGAACAGTAGTTCTCTCATTCTTTGCAACCCTGGGAGCATGCCAATTGGTCTTTGAGCATGTGTTTGGTTTCAAGGGCGCGGATACATCATTCCCATTATTCGCCTTCATTTTCTTGGTAGCACTTGGTATTGATTACAACATTTTCTTGATGACAAGAGTTCGCGAAGAGAGTGCAAAAATTGGAACCAGAGCGGGAGTTATCAAAGGTCTAACTGTTACGGGTGGGGTTATTACTTCAGCTGGAATCGTTTTGGCAGCAACATTTGCCGTGCTTGGTGTCTTGCCACTTGTTTTCTTAGCAGAACTTGGATTTGCAGTCGCTTTCGGTGTTCTTTTGGATACTTTGATTGTACGAACAATTCTTGTTCCCGCATTGGTCCATGACATTGGTGGAAAAGTTTGGTGGCCATCTAAGTTACAAAACTCCTAGCCATGAGTCTTCGAGTAGGAATCGCAGGGTATGGGCTTGCTGGCCGATACTTTCATGCTCCACTGCTCAAAGGTTGTGGGTTTGATGTTGCAGCGATTCTGACAAGCAATGAAGTGCGTGAGTCGCATGCCTTAGCGGATTTTCCTGACACCGCGGTAGTGACAACGATGCAGCAGTTACTTGGCCAAGAACTCGATCTGGTAGTTGTTGCTTCAGCTAATTTAGCTCACGCAGAACAAGCCACAGCGGCACTTAGAGCTGGAATTCCAGTTGTAGTTGATAAACCCATGGGTCGAAACTATGAAGAAACAAAAGCAATAGTTGAACTTTCGAGTTCACTGGGAGTTCCGGTTTCGACTTTCTTTAATCGCCGCTGGGATAGCGATGCCTTGACAATCAAGAAAGTGATTGCCAGCGGGGCCCTAGGTCAGATTCATCGCATGGATTCACGTTTTGAAAGATTTAGACCAGATGTAAACAAAGATTCCTGGCGAGAGAACATGAGCCCCAAAGACGGGGGAGGCCAATTACTAGATCTTCAGCCACATTTGATTTCAACTGCAATTGATTGGTTCGGCAAATGCGAACTAGTAACTGCAACGGTTCGATCAATTCGGGGCGCAGCAGATGATGATTCAGTTTTGGTTGTACGCCATGACAGTGGAGTCGTGTCATATCTATCTGCCAGCGCCGTGGTCGGTGCACCGGGCCCCCGCATTCGAATTTTGGGCAGCAAAGGTGCATTAGTAATCAATGATTTAGATCCGCAAGAGGCCCTACTGCGAGCGGGCAAGTTTCCCACGGGAGGAATTTGGGCAGAGCCAACGACTTCGGTTGCACACATTCATCGAGGTACTGAAATCGAAGAAGTTGAAGGTGTACCTGGAAACTACGCACTGTTTTATTCAGCAGTGGCATCAGCGATTAATAACGGCACCCCTTGGCCAATATCTAACGATGATGCACTTCTGGTCGCTTCAATCATTGATCAAGCAAGGATTATCGGAAGCAATGTCTAACTCTTCAGATGTGTTAGTAGTCGGGGCCGGCCTTGCTGGCCTTAGCGCTGCGATCAAATTGCAAGAAGCCGGTCGAAATGTTTGGGTAATCGAAAGTTCAGATCGTCCAGGAGGTCGAGTCACATCCGACATTATTGATGGTTTTATCTGTGATCGTGGATTTCAACTGATTAATTCAAAGTACCCCGCGCTCCAAGCATTAAATGTCATACAAGAGATTGATTTTATAAAAGCACCTCGCGTTATAGAAGTCGCGTTAGGTAATCAACGACGTGCGTTAGGAGATCCTCGGGTGGCACCTTGGACAGCCTTAGATAAAGCCACCGGAACTATCCCAGAAAAATTATCATTGCTTAGATTCCTTGCAGCTTCCCCTAAAGATAACCAATCGGTAGAAGATGTTTTGAGCTCTTCAGGGTCTGTTTATGTTCGTGCCTTGCGACCATTTTTGCAGGGAGTTTTTCTAACAGATCCGAAAAATGTCGACGCTCGATATGGTCAATCAATTGTCAAAAGCTTTGTGACAGGTTCTCCTGGGATACCTCGTAAAGGAGTGGCAGAGTTATCGAAAGCATTGGCTGCGCGCGTTGACTCAATATCTTATGGTGTGCAAGCAGATAGCATTGAAGGAAAAGTTGTGCGAACTTCTGCAGGAGATTTCAAGGCCACAACAATAATTGTTGCAACGGATGCAACTACTGCGACTCAACTTCTTGGGTTGAACGAAGTTGCCAGAATGGCTGGTTGCATTACTTGGTACCACGCTGTTGCTACTAACCCTTCAGGAAGCGGGCGCTTGGTAGTTGATGGACAAAATCGTGGGCCAATCATCAATTCAATAGTCATTTCAGATATCTCTTCCGACTATGCCCCCGTTGGACAGCATTTAGTCTCAACCACGACCGACTTGGGCGCGACTGAATCAGATGTTCGCAGACACTTGGCGATTATGTGGGGGATTAGTACCCATGATTGGCAATTGATTGCTAAATATGAAATTCCCGCAGCGCTTCCCATCCAAAGTATTGGAAGAGCTCTGACGCAGCCAGTTAAGGTTTCGGAAGGTCTATATGTTGTTGGTGATCATCGCGCAGTACCTTCGCAACAAGGCGCACTATTTTCCGGCAATTTGGCCGCGGAACTAATCCTCAATCAGGGCTGATAACGCTTCGGAAATATGTGGGTAATCCCACGTAAAACCTGCTTCTTGCAATACATGAGGTATTACTTTTTTTGATCCTAATATTTCAGAAGAAAAACCACCGAGTGCGATTTTTAGTCCGATCGCAGGTGCTGGAAATAAAGCTGGACGATGCATCGCGCGAGCCAAAGCTGCCGTGAATTCTTGATTAGTAACAGGATTTGGTGCCGTCAGATTAACCGGACCTGAAATTGGGTTTTCTAAGGCAAAGACAATTGCTCTGATTTGATCATGCAAAGTTATCCATGACCACCATTGCTTACCGTTACCAAGTTTTCCACCAAGCCCAAGACGAAATAGTGGCAACATCTTCCCTAATGCTCCACCAGTTGGATCCAAAACTAACCCTGTACGAATCTTTACGGTGCGAACATCCTGAGCAAGATCTGCAGCGGCTTCCCATTCGCGGCAAACCGCAGCCAGAAAATCATCACCGACACGATCAGTTTCGACTACCGCTCTATTTCCACTTTCGCCATACCAACCAATAGCAGATGCAGAAATAAAAACTCCTGGTTTCAATTCAGTTACCGCTTTAGCGATAGCTGTGGTTCCCATTAAACGTGAATTAAGAATCTCGCTTTTGTACTTCTTGTTCCAACGTTTGTCACCAACACCGACGCCTGCCAAATGAATAACCGCATCAACTCCGCGCAATGGCTCTAGATCAACAAAACCTGTTTGCGGATCCCACTGAACCTCATCTGGTGCAACTGGAGCGCGACGAACTAATCGTTGAACAGTGTGACCTTCGGCCTTCAGGTGACCAACCAACGCAGTTCCGATAAGACCAGATGCGCCGGTTATGGCGATTCGCTGATGAACAGACATTGCGGGATTAAAGTCCTAGATCAGACTCAAATGCGCCACCTTCGAGACGCTCTTTGAGAGTAACAAGGAATCGTGCAGCATCTGCACCATCAACTACGCGATGGTCATAAGACAATCCGAGGTAAACCATTGAACGAATTGCAATAGTTTCGCCACCATCTTCGCCGCGAACAACCATTGGACGCTTCACAACTGCGCCAAGTCCAAGAATTGCAACCTGAGGTTGGTTGATGATTGGTGTATCAAACAAAGCTCCACGACTTCCAGTATTTGTAATCGTGAAAGTTCCGCCGCCTAATTCATTAGGCGTTACCTTGTTATCACGAGTGCGTGCAGCTAGATCTGAAATTTTGCGTGCAATGCCGCCCATGTTGAGATCTCCTGCATTTGAAATAACAGGAACTAACAAGCCTCGTTCTGTATCAACTGCAATACCGAGGTGTTCAGCACCGTGGTAAGTGATTTGATCGCCTTCGACAGAAGAGTTTAGGACTGGATGCTGCTTTAGAGCTTCACAGACAGCAACGGCAAAGAATGGAAGGAAAGAAAGTTTTACTCCTTCACGCGCTTCGAAGCTAGCCTTGGCACGATCACGTAGTCGTGCAATCTTTGTTACATCTACTTCAATCACAGTTGTTAACTGCGCACTTACCTGCAGTGATTCCATCATTCGCGCCGCGATAACTTTGCGCAAACGCGACATAGTTACCGTTGTTCCGCGCAATGGAGACACTGCTACAACTGCAGGCTTAGCAGCAGCTGGTGTTGACGCAACAGCTGCCGTCGCTACAGATGTTGCAGGACGTGCAAGTGCTTCAACATCTTCACGACGAATTCTTCCGCCGATTCCGGTTCCCTTTACTTGAGCAAGATTTACACCAAGTTCTGATGCGAGTTTGCGAACTAGGGGAGTTACATAAGCATCAGCTGGCTGTGTAACTGGTGCGGCTGCTGCAACTGGTGCCGGAGGTGGGGTTGCTGGTGCAGCAACGACTGGTGCCGGAGGTGGGGTAGGCACAGAAACAGCAACCGGTGTCACTGGTGCGGACACAACCGGTGCCGGTGGTGGTGTTGCTGGAGCAGAAACAGCTCCGGACGCACCGATTAATCCAAGACGTGCTCCCACTGCAACCGTTGTATCTACTGCTACATCAATTGCAAGAAGAGTTCCAGCAACTGGTGAAGGAATTTCTGTATCAACCTTGTCAGTAGAAACTTCTAGTAGCGCTTCATCAACTGCAACTGAATCACCAACATTTTTTAGCCAACGTGTAACTGTTCCTTCTGAAACGCTCTCGCCAAGTGCTGGCATTGTGATGACAGTTCCTGAACCTGTTGGAGCAGGTGCTGCTGGCGCTGCTGGAGGGGTCGGTGCAACAGCAACTGGTGCTGGTGCAGGTGTTTCAACAACGGGTGCTGGTGCTGACGCCACTGGGGCTGCGGCAGGAGCTGGCGTTGACGCGGCAGAGCTGTCAGCGATGATCGCTAGTTCTGCTCCGACTGGAACTGTTTGATCAACTTGCACAACAATCTTTTGCAAAGTTCCTGAAACTGGTGAAGGAATTTCAGTATCTACTTTGTCGGTGGAAACTTCTAGTAATGGTTCATCAACATTTACATGATCACCTTCGGCCTTTAACCAACGAGTGACTGTGCCTTCGCTAACGCTCTCGCCAAGTGCGGGC
>Ga0208853_1000217_pt1 | contig 17401 bp, 11 predicted proteins | sample LakMenEpi03Oct11_FD_150667 | JGI IMG/M metagenome (GOLD analysis project Ga0208853, IMG submission 150667) | Freshwater microbial communities from Lake Mendota, WI - 03OCT2011 deep hole epilimnion (SPAdes) | ecosystem: Environmental > Aquatic > Freshwater > Lake > Epilimnion/Euphotic zone ... | reverse complement strand
TAATCTAATTTTAGATTGGGTTTTGTTATGTATCAGATTCTCGTAACTGTGTTTGGGATTACAAGTTTTTTTTACGCCAACATCGTCACCGGATTCTCCAAATACTGTCGTAACGTTTGCAAGAATTGTGCTCCTGTTGCTCCATCTACCGTTCTGTGGTCGCAAGCTAAAGTTAATGTCATGGTATTTCCAACAACTATCTGCCCGTTTCTAACCACTGGTTTTTCTTCGATAGCACCTACCGATAGGATAGCTGAGTTGGGTTGGTTAATAATAGAGGTAAATGCCTGTATGCCAAACATTCCTAAATTAGAAACCGTAAAGGTGCTTCCTTCCATTTCGGCTGGTTGTAGTTTTTTGCTTTTTGCTTTTCCAGCTAAGTCTTTTACGTTATTACCTATTTGAGTTAAGCTCATTTGGTCAGTAAATTTTAAAACAGGTACAACTAAACCATCTTCAACAGCAACGGCAACTCCAATATTCACGTGGTGGTTGATAATGATAGCATCAGCAGACCATTGGGTGTTTACTTTTGGATGTCTTTTTAATGCCATCGCACAGGCCTTAATCACCATATCGTTGAAAGACACTTTGGTATCAGGAATGGTATTGATGGTAGCACGAGATTTCATGGCTTCGTCCATAGCCACTTCTATCGTTAAATAGAAATGTGGTGCGGTAAAGATGGATTCCGAAAGACGGATTGCAATCGTTTTACGCATTTGTGAATTTTTCACCACTTCGGTTAAAGTTTCTCCAGCTGGAACGAATGGTTTTGCAGTTGTTGTTTGTGGTTCGTTGTTTATAGTTTGTGGTTGAGTTACTGGAGTTGAAACACTTGCTGATGAAGTGAAATTCTCAACATCACTTTTGGTAATGCGTCCGTTTTCTCCAGTTCCTTTTACTTGAGACAAGTTAATGCCTTTTGAAGCAGCAATTTGTTTGGCTAGTGGTGAAGCGAATATTCTGTCTGAAGAGTTGGAAGCTGGAAGCTGGGAGTTGGAAGAAGTTGTTGAAACTTCTGATTTGCTCGTTGCTGCAGCATCAAGAGCTGGAGCTGAACCTCCTTTTTTATAGTTTTCGGCTATGCCAGTAATGTCCGTTCCAGCCGGACCAATGATGGCTAAAACGCTATCTACAGGTGCTGATTGTCCCTCGTTGATTCCTATGAATAATAATGTTCCAGCATTGAAAGACTCGAATTCCATGGTAGCTTTATCGGTTTCGATTTCGGCTAAAATGTCACCTTCTTTTACTTCATCACCAACTTTTTTTAACCAAGTGGCTACGGTTCCTTCGGTCATGGTGTCGCTTAAGCGAGGCATGGTAACTACGATTACATTAGCTGGTAGTTGGGAGTTGGAAGTTGGAAGTTTTTCAGTTGTAATTTCTTCTTTAGCTTCAACTTTTTGCTGAGCATCAAGTTCAATTGTTCCTGAAATTAATCCTGAAATGTCTTCACCTTCTTTGCCTATAATAGCTAAAAGAGAATCTACGGCAGCTGTTTCACCTTCTGGAATTCCTATGTATAATAATGTGCCTGAATTGAAAGATTCAAATTCCATAGTAGCTTTATCCGTCTCGATTTCGGCTAAAATATCTCCCTCTGAAATTTTGTCGCCAACTTTTTTTAACCAAGTCGCTACAGTTCCTTCCGTCATGGTATCGCTCAAACGCGGCATTGTAATTTTTGTTGCCATAATTAAAGTCTGTGAGGAATGAAAGGATAATTTTCTTGTTCGTATACTACATCATATAATTGCTGAGCTTCAGGGAAAGGAGATTCTTCAGCGAATGTGGCACATTCTTCTACTAAATCTTTAACTCTTTCGTCAATTGCTTCAATTTCAGCATCGGTAGCATATTTTTTTTCTTTGATAATATCCAATACTTGCGTAATTGGGTCAATTTTTTTGTATTCTTCTACTTCGTCTTTTGTGCGGTATAACTGTGCATCAGACATTGAATGACCTCTATAACGATAGGTTTTCATTTCTAAGAAAGTTGGTCCATCACCACGACGTGCTCTTTCCATAGCTTCGTGCATGGCCTCGGCCACTTTAACAGGATTCATTCCGTCTACTGGGCCACAGGGCATTTCATAGCCCAAACCAAGTTTCCAAATATCAGTATGATTGGCAGTTCTTTCAACCGAAGTTCCCATGGCATAACCGTTATTCTCACAAATAAAAACTACTGGTAGTTTCCATAGCATAGCCATGTTGAATGCTTCATGAAGAGAACCTTGACGCGCTGCACCGTCACCAAAATAGGTAAGCGTTACGCCGCCAGTTTCAAAATATTTATCGGCGAAAGCCATTCCTGCACCCACTGGAATTTGCGCTCCAACGATACCATGACCTCCATAAAAACCGTGTTCTTTGGAAAAAATGTGCATAGAACCACCCATTCCTTTGGAAGTTCCAGTTACTTTTCCTAAAAGTTCAGCCATTACTTTTCGTGGGTCAACACCCATTCCTATGGGCTGAACGTGATTGCGATAGGCAGTAATCATTTTGTCTTTTCCGCCCAAGTTCATCACGTGTAAAGCACCTGCTAAAACCGCTTCTTGACCGTTATATAAGTGAAGAAAACCTCTTACCTTTTGTTGAATATAAAGTGCTGCCAATTTGTCTTCAAATTTTCTCCAAAGTAGCATATCCTCATACCACTTTAAATAAACTTCTTTTGTTACTTCTTTCATTTGTTACTTTTAATCAAGCGTTATTAAGTTGTAAATTAGTATTCAACGCAAAATAGTTCACTCACACACAAATTTGCGATTCAGAAATGTCGGAAGCAAAAGTAAAACATTCCAAGTAAGAAGTAAAATTTAAAACAGTAATTTTTTGCGTTACTACAAGAAGTTTTTATCGAAACTTAATGGCAGTAAATTTTTGATTGAATCTGATTTATAAACTTCGCCACTTTCGCCCATGAAATAGATTTCTATAGGGATGCATTGCTTAAATTCATACTCCGATATAGATTGTCTGCAGGCACCACATGGAGGTATTGGTGATTTTGTTTCGTTTGTATCTGAAGCTGCTGATATTGCCATTTTTAAAATTTTTGCCTCTGGATAAATTGCTCCAGATTGAAATATGGCCACTCTTTCTGCACAAAGGCCAGACGGATAGGCTGCGTTCTCCTGATTCGATCCTAAAACTATTCTATCATTGTCTAAAAGTAGAGCAGTTCCTACTCTAAAGTTAGAATATGGGGCATAAGCATTTTTCCTTGTTTTTATTGCGCTTAGCATTAATGACTGAATTTCTTCTGGTAGTTCAGCAATGGAACTGTAAACAGAGAATGAAGTGTTAATATTTATTTCTTTCATTCGTATGGAATATTTCATTATTGAGGAAAAAAAATCCAAATTTCTGATTTGAAATTTGGATTTAATATTTGTTTGTTATTGACTAATAATCATCATATTTATCGCCAAAGCTAAATGTTAACGAAAAGCGAAGTGTGTTTTCAAGAGGATTTTTAACTTGAGATGCAGAAAATAAATATGAGACATCTATTTTAACAACGTTGTACTTAAATCCAGCACCAAGAGAGAAAAATTTTCTTGCCCCTTTATCTGGACTCTCGTGGAAATAACCCAAGCGCATTGCAAATGAATCTTGATAGGTATATTCGGTACTTACAGAGTAAGTGAATTCTTTTAACTCTTCGCTAAAACCACCAGGAGCGTCACTAAAAGATTGGAACATACCTGAAACCCAATTGATTTTATTGTACTCAATGTTGTTCTGGTCTCTTATTTCTTGTTCATTGATTGTATTACCGTTTGCATCAGTGTAAGGCAGTCCATCAACAATTCCATTGCCATTTCGGTCTGCACTTTGTGGAGTCGGGACTAATAATTTAGCCAATTCAACATTTAATGAAACTTTATTATAATCATCAAAAATAAAGTCATAAGAACCACCCAATCTCATATTGGCTGGTAAAAAGTTGGCACTATTATCATCAGAAGTACCGGCATCATAATTGATTTTTGGTCCCATATTTTGGAAATTAAAACCTAGCCGTAATCTTCCATTAAAATCGGAAAAAGCTGTTTCTTCACCTTGGTAAAAACCCGCAATATCTACCGCAAAAGAACTTGCTGGAGTTGCATCACCTTCGCCAGTAGGAATTCTTAAAGCAGAGCGAATGTATCTTCCGGCAACCGCCATGGCAAATCGTTCGCTTAGTTTTAAGGAATAAGAACCGTCAATAGCCATTTCACTTGGTTTAACGACTAATGCGGGATCATCTGCATTTTGTCTTAATTCAATTTCCCCTAAACCAAAAAAGCGTAAACTTCCTGCAAATGCACTTCTTCCTTCGGCACCAAATCTTTTATAATAGGTTGCTTGACCTAATGAAATATCGTTTACCAAATCTGTTAAATAGGGAGTATAACTTGCAGAAAAACCTTGAGCATCAATGGCAAAGGCATATTTTGCTGGATTCCATTGTTGTGAAAAGGCGTCGGTACTAGTAGCAACGCCTTGATCTGCTAAACCAGCAGAACGAGCATCGGCAGCAACCAATAAAAATGGTACACCAGTAGTAATTACTCGGCTTTCTTGTTGTTGAGATTGTATTGACTGTACTGTAGTAAATAAAATAAATAATAATGCAATTTTCTTCATTTTCAATTTTATAAAAGTTAGCAAATATAGTACTTTCCTAAAGTATTACAAGTTTTTCTATTTTTTCTGCCTTTTTATTCGATAAAGTGGATTTTACCGTCAATTTATAGACATAAACACCTTTTCCAATTCGGTCACCAAAGTCATCTTTTCCATCCCAAGTTATTTCTCTAGATAGAAATCCATCGGTAGTTACTGTTTGATTTTTTGTCCAAACAATTTTACCCGTTATAGTCATCACTTGTACTTGCACTTCTAAGGGTTCGAATGGTTTGTTGTGAGAAAACCAAAATTCGGTGTAGCTCACAAATGGATTGGGATAATTCAAAACATTTTTTAGTGTTACACTTTCATCACCAACAACTACAAATTGTATTTCGGCGTTAATTGGGTTATTATAAACATCCCAAGCTTTAAAAGTAATAGTGTGCAATCCTGGAGCCAAATTTCTGTATGGAAAATAGACTCTTCCTTTTGTATAATCATCCAATTCGGTTTGGTAATAATCATTCATAATGTATGGGTTACTTTCATCACCATCAAGAATTCCCAAAATATCATGACCAATACCGCTAGCAGTGTTAATTCCATTTTCGTCTTCAAGTATTGCCAAAAAGAATGGCGATTCATTTGTTATTCCACCATTTACAAATGACTCATCATTCATATAAAGTTTTACAGTAGGGCCAATATCATCAACGGCAGCATTTGTATTTATTCCTCCAATTTTTATATCCGTATTAAAACCTGTTTTGTCTAATAAAATTTGATTTCTTTTGGCATAAAAACTAATTCTTCCATTGTCAACAGGAATTCGAATATCTCTAGGTACTACAAAACTAAATTCAAATCTACCATTGATTACTGAAGCGTTTCCTCTGAAAATGGTTTCACCTAGTTTTGTAAAAGGCATGGTTGGCCCAAGTTGCAATAGGTCATTAATTACTGCATCAGAATTGTCGTTTCGCAGTGTATTGACAACAATATTTTTATCAAAAATATTTACCGATAAAACGCCATTGTAGGTTGGCATTAAATTATTATTTGAATCGAGTACTTCTCCAGTCAGTTTTACCAAATCAAGTGATTGGAAATCGTCTATTGGTCCTGTAATAGGAATGTCATTCACTTTTGTCAGTACAATTTTTGGCTTTGGAATTGCTAGCATTAATGCAGGATCACCCAGATAAACAACAATGTTAGTGGCAGAATTTGGACCTAAATTTTTAGCTAATCGTAAAGACTCTGCAATGGAATGATAGGTATCGCTTCCAAACGAAAAGAGTTTTTCAGCTAAATCATCATTAAAGTATTGGGCAGTAGATTGGCCAATTGAACGAATAGTAGTAATCATCGAAATAGCGCCACCTTTAGGGTTTAAATAGGCATATTCTCCAGCCGTAGGTCGAAAAGGGTTATCAAATCTTGAAAAGTCACAGGTAATTGTTATGAATAAAGGGTATTTAAATCGATTACTCAGATTCAGACCATCAGATTTTTCCCAAATGCGTTCTTCTGCCAAGCCATCTTCTCCACCATGACCTAAATAATTGAATACTAAAGCCCCTTTTTCAAATAAAGCTATAATTTCTTCGCGGGCTGATGGGTATCGCTTTCCGCCGGCTGAAGTTACTTGTACATATGAGTCTAAAAGTACTTTTTTAGTATTTATAAATGGTTTTTCTAAATTTATTCTGTCTGCCAATCGATTTTGGTAATACTGTAATTGATTGTCACTGGGTTTTACAGGGTTAGGATCGTCACCAATACACACGTAATTGTTTCTCCAGCTTCCATAAGACTTTATATCGTGGTATTCAATCACTTTATTTATCATTTCTTCCGCTTGTTGTGAAGATGATACAATCATCCTTCCTACAGCTATATCAACGCCAGTAAAATAATAAGAGAAATTTGTGGGACCATTAGAAGGTGAATTAGCGGAGTCAATTCTACCCTCATTTGCATCCATCATGCCATAGAAATCATCTGTAGCAAATGAGGTTTCCCCTTCAGAATAACTATTTAATGCTTGGTAAATAGGAACTATATTGGTGTTGTTTACTATTCTATCTTTGAAATCATAGGACGCATCGCCAAAAAGGTTAAGATACTTAACTCTTTTGTCCAACGAAGAGGCATTGGAATAAACATATTTTACAAAGTTTCTAATTGCACCAATATCTTGTTTTCCTGAAGAGAATTCTTGATAGATGTTTTCAAGATTAACAACTTTCACATTCAAATTAGAATAATTTCTATGAAAATTGGCTAATTTTTCAGCTTGAATATTTAAGGATTTTGGTGTAATAATTAAGTAATCTACATCTTGAAATTGTCCTTGTGCATTTTTGAAAATGGTGCCTTTCAAGTTTTGATTATCAACTTTTGTTTTTGATTCTTTCAAAGGTGTAAAAAAATCAGTGTAGGCAACTGCTATGAATTTTCTAACTTCACCTAGTGTTGATTTAAAAGATAAAGTACTCCCATTTGTATTTTCAACTTTGGTTACATTATATATATCAGTAATATCCCATACTTGATTTATAGAAGTTGCATTCGATAGTTGGTATTCTCCTATACCCATTAATGAACTAGTTTGATCGTTTTGAAATCTGAATTGCTTGTTGTATCCCTGAAGGTTTCTTTTTGCTTTGATGTTGATATAATCAAGATATCCTTTTGAATTAGGTACGCCGCCATTATCATAAGTAACTTTAATAGTCACATCTTCTGAGGTGGTATTTGCAGTTGCAATCAATGAGCTATCAAAGGCAAGATATCCGCCATTTACCGATAAAGCACCAAAAAAAACATTGCCAATCAATTGGTTGTTGGCTTCAATTTTAAGATTAGTTTGCGCAAAGGAACTAGCAGCAGCATGTACCGAAATTTGAATAGGAGATGAGCTTACAATATTTGGAAATTTGAATTTAAATTCTTGCTCGTTTTCAAAACTAAATTGTTTGCCAAACCAAACTCTACCCAATTTTACAATATTAATTTCATCTACTTCGTGAAATTGATAATCGTCAAATGTGGTAAAAGTAGTATCAGCAGCTCCAGTGGGTTGAGGCATTTCTGTTATTCTTTTACCCGTTTCTCCAGTTGCAGTTACATAATAATAGGCCTTGTTAGAATAAAGATTTAAATTGGTTTTGTTTTCGTCATTCCAATTGTCAACTCCCTCAGCATAAAAAAGAATGAAATCTTGATCGTTAAAAACACCATCATTTTCTCCAATGAATTGAATGGCGTTTTCTTCTAAATCTGATGGATAAGGAGTTGAATTTAAAAGCGGAACCATTTTGCCACCATTGCCATAAATTTTAATTTTTCGAGGATCAACGTTAGTTTCTAATCCCAAACTCTGAAGAAAGCTTTTAGAAATTAAATAGACACCAGATTTCTCCACATAAAAACGATACCAATTTCCAGAACTCAAAACAGAATTTTCAATAGTACTAACATTGTTTGACAATAAGGAAATTCTATTAGCACTATTTTGTGCTATAGAGTAACTAAAAGACACTAGTTTTTTATAAGCATTTCCTTCTTTTATGATGGGGGAAATAGTTATTTGTCCATAATATAAATCTCGAGCAATAGAATTTCTTAATGAATATATTAGCTCTGTAGGAATATTTTTTGTGGATAAATCTCCGAGTTGGTTTTCTGAAATAGATTCAAAAACAGGATTGCTTATCTGAAGTCCGTTTTCATTAACTAAATTGTTTAGTTTAATTTGTAAAGAAAATTTTAAGGTTTTATTGTAGGTGTCGAACTGATAATTCACAGCATTAAATTGTGGGACTGAATAGGAAAAATTGCCATAAGACAATTCTTTTTTTTCGGTCCATTTAATTACTACACTTCCTTGCTCTTGAGAAATAGCCAAAGAAACGCATAATATTAATAGTGTAAGTGTAAAAATCTTTTTCATAGTTAATACGTAACGTAGAATTACTTAAAATAGTATAACAAAGCAAAAAAAATATTTTTTTATGTCAAAATACAATAAAAGAATTAATTTTGCGTTATGTAATATAGCCACTAAAATGGTCAAATTTACTATTAATTTAAAAATTATGTTGTTATTTAAAGGTAAATTATTATATTGCACCACTAAAATTATACCTACTAATATTATGAAAGTAAACAAAATTAATGCCGTTAAATTATTACTGTCCCTTGTGATAATTTTTGGATTTGCTAGTTGTAGTAAAAAATCCGACTCAAAAGGTGGTTCCAAAGCTACTGGATGGAAAATCAATGATAAAAAAGGTGGTTTTCAATATGGAACTAAATTTAAAAAACAAGCTACTGGACCAGGTTTAGTTATGGTTGAAGGCGGAACCTTTACTATGGGTAAGGTTGCTGATGATGTAATGCATGATTGGAACAATACGCCCAATCAACAACACGTTATGACCTTTTACATGGACGAAACAGAAGTAACTAATATGATGTACACAGAGTACTTAAATTGGTTGAAAACAGTTTTTCCACCAGATCAAGAAAACTACAAAAACATTTATGATGGTGCATCCCCAGACACCCTAGTATGGAGAAATAGGTTAGGTTATAATGAAACAATGACAAACTATTACTTAAGAAGTCCAGCTTATGCTGAGTATCCCGTTGTTGGAGTTAATTGGATTCAAGCAACAGAATTTGCTAAATGGAGAACAGATCGTGTTAATGAGAAAATGCTTGAAGAACAACGCTATCTGAAAAAAGACTCTAAAATTACTGACGTAAGTGCTGATAAAGTATTTAGTACTCAAGCATATTTAGCATCACCTTCAACCGCTATGGGTGGAGATCAAGCAATTGTTTTACAAAAAGGGCAAGGAAGAGGAGCAGCGAAACCAAGCAAGGATGGTGCTGCAGCAGGGGCAAATAATACAGCTGGCAACAGTAAAAAAAATGTATACGCTCAAATGACTTCAGGTTTACTATTACCAGAATATAGACTTCCAACTGAAGCTGAATGGGAATATGCTGCTGCCGCTGATGTAGGACAGAGGGAATATAATTCTTACAAAGGCCAAAAGAAGTATCCATGGTCTGGGACATATACTCGTTCAGGAAAAAGACAAGTTAAAGGTGACCAATTGGCTAACTTTAAACAAGGAAAAGGGGATTATGGTGGTATAGCTGGTTGGTCTGATGATGGTGCGGATATTACTAATCAAGTGAAATCATATCCTCCAAATGATTTTGGATTGTATGATATGGCTGGAAATGTTGCAGAATGGGTTGCTGATGTTTACAGACCAGTTGTAGATGATGAAGCAAATGATTTCAACTATTATAGAGGTAATGTGTACATGAAAAATAAAATTGGTGATGATGGCAAAGTAGAATTAATTACATCTGAAACACAAATGTTTGATACTTTATCTAACGGTAAAATTATTTCAAGAAATTTGCCAGGTCAAATTGCTCAAGTGCCAATTGATGAAAAAGAAACCTATTTAAGACAAAACTTTGATAAATCAGATAACAGAAATTATCGTGATGGTGATAAACAATCAACAAGATATTTCAAATTTGGAGCGTCTGAAGAAGGTGATGAAAAAGGTAAAATGAAAGACGATCAAAGAATGTATGATTCTCCTAAACACAATGTTTCTACAGATAGTTTAGGTAACATGATAAGAAAATATGACAAATCTAACAAAAGAACAACTTTAGTTAACGATGACGTTAGGGTATACAAAGGAGGTTCATGGAGAGATAGAGCTTATTGGTTAGATCCAGCACAAAGAAGATACTTTCCTCAAGATATTGCTACAGATTACATTGGTTTTAGATGTGCTATGTCTAAAGTAGGTCCAAAAACAGATAAAAAGAAAAGAGCTAGAAACTAATTTTTGTTTTTAAATACCAATAAAAAAGCCCTATTTTTAAGGGCTTTTTTATTTTAAATAATTTTGATATGACCATTCAAAACATACATAAGTTGTTTTTAACTTGTAATAAAGTTTCTATTGACACAAGAAATATTGATAACAACTCTTTTTTTGTTGCCATAAAGGGTGAGCGATTTGACGCGAATACCTTTGCCAAAGAAGCATTAGAAAAAGGAGCAAGCTTTGTTTTAATTGATAACCCATCAAACTATATAGATGATAGAACCATTTTGGTTGAAGACAGTTTGAAAGTATTGCAAGAGTTGGCAAAATACCATAGACAATTTTTACAATTACCAATTGTTGCTTTGACTGGAAGCAATGGAAAAACAACTACTAAAGAGCTTATCAATATAGTTTTATCAAAAAAATACAAAACGAAGGCAACTATTGGTAATTTGAATAACCATATTGGGGTTCCTTTAACCTTATTATCGTTTACAAAAGAAACGGAAATAGGAATTGTAGAAATGGGTGCCAATCATCAAAAAGAAATTGAATTGTTGTGCAATATTGCTCAGCCAGATTATGGATACATTACTAATTTTGGGAAAGCCCATCTTGAAGGGTTTGGCGGAGTAGAAGGAGTAATTAAAGGGAAAAGTGAAATGTATATTTTTCTAAAAGAAAATAATAAGTCTGTTTTTGTAAATCTAGATGATGAAATTCAAAATACGAAGACTGTTGATTTTAATAGAATTACGTTTAGCCAAAAAGCTAAAAATGCCACTATTTTTATTGAAAGTGTTGTAGCAAATCCATTTGTCAAAATTAAAACAATGGGTGTCGAAATTAATTCTAACTTAATAGGGTTATATAATGCTACAAATATCAATGCAGCAATAACTATAGGAAATTATTTTAAAGTTTCTACAGAGGACATTAAAGCTGCCATTGAAAGTTATGTACCCGAAAATAATCGCTCCCAGCTAATCACTAAAGGAACAAACGAAATAATTTTGGATGCTTATAATGCCAATCCAAGTAGTATGAAAGTGGCGTTGGAAAACTTTATACAGTTAGATAAAAAGAACAAATTGGTTATTATTGGCGATATGTATGAGTTAGGAGTAGAAAGTATAGAAGAGCACAAAGCTATAGTTGTTTTTTTAAATGATTATAGTTCGTTTGAATGTCATTTTGTGGGAAAAGATTTTTATGCAAACAAAATTCATAACGCAAACTTCCATTTTTACAGCACCTTTGATGAATTTACTCTGTATTTATCTTCAACAAAATTTGAACATAAAACAATGCTTATAAAAGGTTCCAGAGGAATGGCTTTGGAGCGAACATTAGATTTTTTATAATTAATAGAGTAGCTGCTTTTTTTCTTATAATTTCTTTATTATTATTTGTTTTAATTTATAATATAAAAATCGCAATGTTAAGTTTGTATTAAATAATAATTTATAAAAGTTTATTAATTTGTTTTACAGTTGCTACTTAGTTAGTATAATTATAGATTTGTTCCGAAATATTTCATTCTTCAATTTTATCAATTGATCTTTCAAGTTTAAGTAATAATTTTATTATATCAAGCCAAGCCATTAATGAATTTAACAAAATCAAGTTTCATTTTTTTTACTTTTTTTTTACTTTTTTTATCATCCTGTTCTTCCAAAAAACAAGTGATATATTTTAATGATATAAATTTTGAAAATCAAGATAAGAATATTATTTCTCTAGGTAAAATTCAACCAAATGATATATTGAGTATTATTATTTCATCTAGTTCTACCGAACTATCTGCTATGTATAATTTAAATCAAGATCAAAATCAAAACTCTTCTTTTTTCCCAGGGTATTTAGTCAATTTAGAAGGCAAAATAACTTTACCTATTTTAGGCAAGATTACTGTGAAAGATTTAACAATGGCGCAGTTGGAAGAATTATTAGTTAAAATTTTAATAGAAGGAAAACATCTTAGCGAGCCAATTGTTACGGCTCGTTTAATGAATGCTAAATTCACCGTGTTAGGCGAAGTAAGTAAACCAGGAACTTACACCTATTCTGAACAAAATATTAGTGTTCTTCAAGCTTTAGGATATGCAGGTGATTTAACAATTAATGGTAAACGAGAAAACGTATTACTAATTAGAGAAGAGAATAATGCAAAGACCTATATAACTATCGATATGACTTCTAAGCAATGGTTTGGTTCGCCTTATTATTACATAAAACCGAATGATGTAATATATGTCAACCCAAATGGACCAAAAGTAAAAACTGCTGGTTATATAGGTAATCTGGGTACATTTATCTCTATTGTATCTCTTTCATTATCAATGATATTAACCGTTTTTTTATTTACACAATAAATGCAAGGTCAACCAATTAAGATTAATATAAAAGAAGAGATTATAAAATATTTACTCCATTGGAGATGGATAGTATTTTCAATAATAGTATCACTTTTAGGATGTTATTTCTATTTGCGGTATGCAAGTGATGTTTATCAAACATCTGCAAAAATACAAATTATTGACGCTGCTAATTCAGCATTTAAAATGCCAAATGATGGAGTTTCAATATTTGGGACAACCAAGGTTAATTTAGAAAATCAAATTGAAAATATTAAATCTTCTCGAATAATAGGTAGCGTAGTTGATAGTTTGAATTTAACTACAGAAATTTATAGTGAAGGAAGAGTGAAGTCTCAAGAATTATGGAATAACTTACCTATTAATGTAGTTTGGGCTTTAGAAAACGATTCTATAAAAAATAAATTGACTTCTTTTAAAATTGAAATTGTTAAAAATGGCTATAAATTTGATAATTCTGAAAAGGTCTATAAATTCAATCAAACTAATTTTGATTACGAAATCCCCTTTAAATTAAATTTAAAAAGTAATTCTTCTTTAAAAAAAATAGAAGGCAAGATATATTCTATTGCTCTTAACAACAGGAAAAATATAATAAAATCGATATCCCAACAAATAGCCATTGATTATGTCGGCAATCAAAGTGATATCTTACGCATCAATTTATCGGGTTATAATCCAGAAAAAATCACTGATATAGTAAATACTTTAATAGATGTGTTTAATAAAGATGGCGTTAAAGACAGACAATTTGTTCACCAAAAAACAGTTGATTTTGTTGATAAAAGATTTGAATATCTCTATAACGAATTAGATTCGATTGAGCAATCAAAAGCAGATTACAAAAAAGAAAATGAAGTAGTAAATTTAGATAGTGATGCTAGTATTTTAATGCAAAGTACTTTTCAATCAAAATCGGAACTAGATAAAGCCAATACTCAATTAACTTTATCAAAATTGATGTTGCTCTCTATTAATAAATCGAAAGATTTAGAGCTTTTGCCTCCTAATGTTGGATTTGAAGATCAAGAAATAAACATATTAATCGATAAATACAATCAGCAACTCCTTAAATACAAAAAACTTTTGCAATCTGGAGCAGGAGAATCCAATCCTCTTGTTAAAGAAGCGTATAGTCAAGTCATTCAATTAAAAAACAATGTAAAATCTTCTATTATTGGTTATCAAAATGTTTTAACAATTAATAAAAACGAATTAAGAAAAATTAATTCAGAAGAAAAAAGCAAATATGGAAGTGTTCCAAATAAAGAAAAGAAAATTAGATCAATTGAAAGACAACAAACTATCAAAGAAAATTTATATGTTTTGCTTTTACAAAAAAGAGAGGAAGCTCTCGTAAATCTTGCAATAACAAACCCTAGTGTTAAAGTTGTTGAATATGCAAGTTTTGACTCGACTCCAATTTTTCCAGATAGAAAATTATATTTTGGGATTGCTTTCTTTTTAGGTTTATTAGTTCCTTTCGTTATTATTTACATCAATAATTTATTTAATAATAAAATCACTTCAAAAGAAGATATTGAAGAAGAAATTAAAGATATTGTTGTTGTTTCAGAAATTCCCAATATTAAGGATGACCACAAAAAGGTGGTTGAATTTGATCGTTCTATGCTGTCGGAGTCTTTTAGAATTCTAACCTCTAACTTAAAATTTATTTCTAATTTAAAAAAAGACGGGAATATAATTTTTGTCACTTCATCTGTAAAAGGTGAAGGTAAAACTTTTGTATCAACAAACTTAGCAATCACACTTTCATCTTTTGGAAAAAAAGTAGTGTTAATAGGAGCAGATTTAAGAAATCCTCAATTACATAAAACGTTAGATTTGAAAAAAGTATTGGTAAAAGGAGTAACCAATTATTTATATGATGATAAATTAACTAGTGAAGATATCATTACTAAAAGTCTTGAAAACGAATTAAATTTAGATATAATTATTTCTGGAATAATACCTCAAAACCCAGCCGAATTATTGTCTAACGGAAGATTTGAACAATTATTAAGCGAATTAAGAGATAAATACGAATACATTATTGTAGATACAGCCCCAACAATATTAGTAACAGATACCAGTTTGATTTTAGGATTAGCAGAAACTATTCTTTATGTTACTCGAGCTGATTTTACAGAAAAAACACTTCTAAAATATATTTCTAATTTTAAAAAGCTAAATAATATTTCAAATATGGGTATTATCTTGAATAATATTGAAATAAACAAAAGATACGGTTACAAATACAATTATGGATATAATTATGGATATGGAAATCAAGAAGTTCTAACAAAGAAAAATATTTTCAAAAAAATAAAAGAATTCTTTTCGTAATCTTATATTAAAACTTTTTATAGTTTTTTTAATCAAAAACCTTATACATCACTTCGAATTCTCTTTCATTGTATAATGGATTATGTTTAATTATTTTTCCAGGATTCCCAACTACTACAGAGCCATCAGGAATATCATTTAACACAACACTTCCGGCACCAATCACACACCATTTTCCAACTTTTACTCCTGGTAAAATAATTACTCCTGCGCCTACATGCGTTCCTTCGCCAACAGTAACATTTCCTAATAATGTAGCATTAGGTGATATGTGAACAAAATCTTCAATAACACAGTCATGTTCTATAATTGTTGCAGTATTAATGATTACATGCTTTCCTATTTCTGTATTTGTATTTACTACAGCATTTAACATCACAACTGTGCCACTATCAATTTTAGAAGTGGGAGAAATTGATGCATTTTTATGAATACAGGAAAAGAAAATATTGTTCATTAATCTTTTACTAGTATTTTTTCTAGTTAAATTGTCACCAATTGCAATTATAATATAAAGTTTTAACTCATTTTTTTGAATTAAATTACTGGAAATTATGGGTATTGAGTTGACATTAGTAGCTCTCGGAAAATCATCAATAAAAGCATCTACTTTATAGTCGTTTAATTGCATTAATTCAGCAATTACCTTACCATGTCCACCAGCACCAAATACAAAATGTTCTCTATATTCCATAATTTAAAACTTTTTCCATTTCTTTATATTCATACAGTATTTTTTCGCAAATCACTTTTCTTTCAAATCTTGAAACTATCATACTTCTCGCATTTGATTTGAGATTTTTATAAAATGCTTCGTCTTCTATTAATCTAACCATGGCTTTTACAATTGCGCCATTATTTTTTAACTCAATTAAAACACCATTCTTTTCATTAACAATAATTTCATTACATCCATTTATATTTGTTGCGATAACGGGCAATTCCATTGCTCCAGCTTGCATAATTACATTTGGGAATCCCTCACGATAGCTAGGAAAAACAAGCGCATCACTAACAGCTAAAAATGGTCTTATGTCTTTTTGAAAACCTGTTTTAATTATATTTTTGTTACTTGATATTAATTTTAAAGTATTTTCGTTTAAAGGGTCTAAATGGCTTTCTTGTTCACCTACTAATAACAATTTTATTGCATTGTTTTGAAAAGATATTGTGTCAAAAGCATTAATCAATTCATTAATTCCTTTATCTGCTACAATTCTTCCAACAAAAACAAAAGTGAAGTCGTTTTCTAAAATCCCTAATGATAATTTTAGTTTTTCCTTTTCTTTTTCTGAAACACTTGTTGGTGAAAAATAATTTACATCGACACCATTTGAACTTCCATTGCCTATAACTTTTAATTTGCTTTTGGAAACATAATTATTGTCAATAATGTATTTGTAAAGCCCATTGGAATTAGTAAAAACAAATGTTGAAAATGAATAAGTTAATTTTTCAATCAATTCCAACATCTTTTTTTTATTCCCTTTTTCCTCCATTAGTGGCAATCCAGCAACAGTATGCAAACGGATAGGAATGTTGGTAATTTTTGAAGCAAGCATAGCTAAAATACCTGCTTTTGGAGTGTGTGAATGAATAATTAAAGGTCTTTCCTTTTTCAAAAACGATATTAACTTAATTAAGGAAATGAAATCTTTAATTGGAGTTATTTTTCTTGTCATTTCAATATGCTTGAAACGAACACCTTCATTTTTAGCACATCGAGTTAAATATTCTTTTTCAGAAGAAACCGCAATCACTTCATAGTGATTGTTCATAAAAGCCAACTGCCCATCTAAAATTTTATCCAAAGACAATGGGACAGTTGTAATTCTAACTAATTTCTTTTTTGATTCTGACATGAACTATCCTAATTCAGGTTTAATTCGTATTTAAAATTTATAAAAAATATTCATTGGGGAATGCAATCATCAAAACAAATTTAAGGTCATATTGTATTGTTTTATGTTGATAAAACAAAACTTTACAATTATTTAAAAATAGGAAAGATGTCTTAAAGATTACTTTAAGTTGAGTTAAAACAAAGCGTGATATCTAAAAGTAAATAAGAAAAAAGGTTTGAATAGTTGCCTTTTGTTAAGTTGAAATATCTTCTATTTCATCCGTATTGAGAAATGAAAAGTGCCAAAGTAAAAATATA